>Ga0105246_10000188_pt1 | contig 30694 bp, 31 predicted proteins | sample KBSM64metaG_FD_99694 | JGI IMG/M metagenome (GOLD analysis project Ga0105246, IMG submission 99694) | Miscanthus rhizosphere microbial communities from Kellogg Biological Station, Michigan, USA - KBS M6-4 metaG | ecosystem: Host-associated > Plants > Roots > Rhizosphere > Soil | place... | reverse complement strand
TCTACTATGAGCAGGATTTGGGGGCGGCTCGGCAGATGGTGCTCGCCCACCTGCGTTTTGTCGTACATATCGCCCGTAGCTATAGCGGCTACGGCCTGGCCCAGGCTGACCTGATCCAGGAAGGCAACGTCGGCCTGATGAAGGCTGTAAAGCGCTTCAACCCCGAGATGGGTGTGCGCCTGGTGTCGTTTGCCGTGCACTGGATCAAGGCGGAAATCCACGAGTTCATCCTGCGCAACTGGCGCATTGTGAAAGTGGCGACCACCAAGGCCCAGCGCAAGCTGTTCTTCAACCTGCGCAGCCAGAAGAAACGCCTGGCGTGGCTGAACAACGAGGAAGTCCACCGCGTGGCCGAAAGCCTCGGCGTGGAGCCCCGTGAAGTTCGCGAGATGGAAAGTCGCCTGACCGGCCATGACATGGCCTTCGACCCGGCTGCCGAGGCAGACGACGACAGCGCCTTCCAATCGCCGGCCAACTACCTGGAAGACCACCGGTACGACCCGGCGCGTCAACTGGAAGATGCCGACTGGAGCGACAACTCCAACCACAACCTGCACGAAGCGCTGGAAGTGCTGGACGACCGCAGCCGTGACATTCTCTACCAGCGCTGGCTGGCGGAAGAAAAAGCCACCCTGCACGACCTGGCGCAGAAGTACAACGTGTCGGCCGAGCGGATTCGTCAGCTTGAGAAAAGCGCGATGAACAAGCTGAAGTTGTCGATCGCTGCCTAACGCTACTGGCAGCACTGGGTAAAAAATGTGGGAGGGGGCTTGCCCCCGATAGCAGAGTGTCAGTCATTACATACAGTGACTGGTCCACCGCTATCGGGGGCAAGCCCCCTCCCACAGTTGTTTTGTATTGTGTCAGTTGGACCAGGGGGCCTTGCGGGAGTTGTTCAGCTCAACCAGATAACCCTCGCCACCCAACTGACTCATCTGCTGACGAATCCACGCCGCCCGCCGCGCTACATAGGCGGTTGGATGGCTGGCACTCCACACTCGCGGGTTCGGCAATACGGCAGCAAGATAGCTGGCCTGTTGCCGTGACAGCCCCTTGGCACTCACGCCAAAGTGATGCCGCGCCGCCGCCTCCGCGCCAAACACGCCCTCATCCCACTCCACGCTGTTGAGGTACACCTCAAGAATGCGCTGCTTGGGCCATAGCACTTCGATCAACCCGGTAAACCAGGCCTCCAGGCCCTTGCGCAGATAGCTGCGGCCGGCCCACAGGAACAGGTTCTTCGACACCTGCTGGCTCAATGTACTGGCGCCCCGGATCGAACCGCCACGTTCGTTGTGCACGATCGCCGCCTGGATGGCGCCAAAGTCAAAGCCCCAGTGCTGCGGGAAACGCTGGTCTTCACCGGCCATCACCGCCACTTTGAGGTCATCGGAAATCTCGTCCCACGGCACCCAGCTGCGCTGCAGGTCAATGGGCTCGCCGTCGATCCAGGACTCGACCTTGCGTTCCACCATCAGCGCGGTGAACGGCGGCGGTACGACGCGAAACAGCAGCACCAGCAGCACACTGCCGATGGCGAACCATTTCACCACGTTGAGAAAGCGTTTGAAGAAGATACGCAGCATAGAGATGGCTTGGCCGAACCCGTTGAGCGGGCCATTATACAGACCCTGCCCGATGAGTCTGACTGGAGTTCCTCATGCTGCGTAGCTTTCTGATGCTGGCCGCTTTTTTCGGTTTCACCGGTGTCGCCCTGGGCGCCTTCGCCGCCCACGGCCTGAAGAACCGCCTGAGCGCCGATTACCTGGCGATCTTCCACACCGGCGTGACCTATCAACTGGTGCACGCCCTGGCCTTGTTTGGGGTGGCCCTGCTGGCCGCGCATATTCCCGGCCGACTGGTAACCTGGGCGGGCATTTCGTTTGTCGTCGGTATTTTGCTGTTCTCCGGCAGCCTGTATGTGTTGACCACGACCGGCATCAGCAAGCTGGGCATCATCACCCCGTTTGGCGGCCTTGCCTTCCTGCTCGGCTGGTTCTTCCTGGGCTTGACGGCGTGGCGCTTGCAGGTTTGACCGCTTGACGCCTGGAGCTGACCTTCAGGTGCCAATCGCGTTAGAATGCCGGCCCCTAAAAACGATGGCGGCCCGTGGCATGCGCATTCAGTTGAACGGCGAACCCCTTGAACTGCCCGACGGTGAAACCGTTGCGGCCCTGCTGACCCGCCTGGATTTGACCGGGCGTCGTGTCGCAGTGGAGCTCAACCTGGATATCGTCCCGCGCAGCCAGCACGAAGGCACCGCGCTCAGCGAGGGTGACCAGGTCGAAGTGGTCCACGCCATCGGCGGCGGCTAGTCGCGCCGGCGGTAACGCATTCTGCAGAACCTCACCCCATTACGAGGATTTCCCATGAGCATCGTTCGTAGCGACAAGCCCTTTGTCCTGGCCGGTCGTACCTACCAGTCCCGTCTGCTGGTTGGCACCGGCAAGTACCGCGACATGGAAGAAACCCGTCTGGCCATCGAAGCCTCGGGCGCCGAAATCGTTACCTTTGCCGTGCGCCGTACCAACCTCGGCCAGATCGCGGGCGAGCCGAACCTGCTCGAAGTGCTGTCACCGGACCGTTACACCTTTTTGCCGAACACCGCCGGCTGCTATGACGCCATCGAGGCCGTGCGCACTTGCCGCCTGGCCCGCGAGCTGCTCGACGGTCACAACCTGGTGAAGCTGGAAGTGCTGGCCGACCAGAAAACCCTGTTCCCGAATGTGATCGAAACCCTCAAGGCTGCCGAGACTCTGGTCAAGGAAGGCTTTGACGTGATGGTCTACACCAGCGATGACCCGATCATCGCGCGCCAGCTGGCGGAAATCGGCTGTATCGCGGTGATGCCGCTGGCCGGCCTGATCGGCTCCGGCCTGGGTATCTGCAATCCGTACAACCTGCAGATCATCCTTGAAGAAGCCAGGATCCCGGTGCTGGTGGACGCGGGCGTGGGCACGGCCTCCGACGCCACCATCGCCATGGAACTGGGCTGCGACGCGGTGCTGATGAACTCGGCCATCGCCCATGCCCAGCAACCGATCATGATGGCCCAGGCCATGCACCATGCAATCGTCGCGGGCCGCCTGGCCTATCTCGCCGGGCGCATGCCGAAAAAACTCTATGCCAGCGCCTCTTCGCCGCTGGATGGTCTGATCAAGTAAGAGCTATTGATGACTGAATCAAACGAAACGCCGAACACCCTGGAAGCAGGCGACGAGTCCAAGCACCGCCGCATCAAGAGCTTCGTGATGCGCGCCGGCCGCATGACCGAAGGCCAGCAAAAGGGCCTGGAGCAAGGCACGCCGCTGTTCGTATTGCCGTTGGCCGACGCGCCGGTGGATTACGACCAGGTATTCGGCCGTTCGGCCCCGCGCTCCCTGGAAATCGGCTTTGGCATGGGGCACTCCCTGCTGGAAATGGCGGCGGCCGCGCCGGATCAGGATTTCATCGGTGTGGAAGTGCACCGCCCAGGCGTCGGTGCGTTGCTTAACGGCGTGCTGACCCAGGGCCTGACCAATCTGCGCGTCTACGATTGCGACGCGATTGAAGTGCTCAACCGCTGCATCGCCGATAACAGCCTCGACCGGCTGATGCTGTTCTTCCCCGACCCCTGGCACAAGGCCCGTCACCACAAGCGCCGCATCGTCCAGGCTTCCTTCGCGGAACTGGTGCGCAGCAAGCTGAAAGTGGGCGGCATCCTGCACATGGCCACCGACTGGGAACCCTATGCCGACTACATGCTGGAAGTGATGAACGTCGCTCCCGGCTACCGCAACCTGGCCGAAGACGGCAAATGCGTACCACGCCCTGCGGAGCGCCCGATCACCAAGTTCGAACGCCGTGGCGAGCGGTTGGGGCATGGGGTGTGGGATTTGAAGTTCGAGAAGCTGGCTTAACTCACCCCTGACTTGAAATGCAATCAAATGTGGGAGGGGGCTTGCCCCCGATAGCGGAGTTTCAGTCGACATCTAAGTGACTGATCCACTGCTATCGGGAGCAAGCCCCCTCCCACATTGGTATCTGTGTTGGGCTGAGGTCAGCGGCGGTCGGCGACTACGCCAATCAACACCAGCACCACCACCAACACCGGCGCCAGGCTGTAGTTATTGAACTGGCTCAGCCCCCGCACAATCCACGGTGTGGCATAGATCAGCGCCGCGCCGCTGCCGATCATGCACAGCAGGGCCATCAAGGGCACGCGCAATGCACCGGCGATGCTGCCCAGGCGAGCTTCGACCCAGCCCTTGATATCGGCGCCGAACAGCACCAGCAGACAGCCGACCAGGGCCAGGGAGATTTCCGACAGGTTGCTACGGCTCCAGCGGGACACGGTGGCGAGCAGGTCGAGTACCAGATCCATTTGATTTCCTTAAAAAGCGTCAGCTCAAGAACGTCTGCAACAGGTCATTGAGAAAGAGTTGCCCGCGGTCGGTCGCCGCCAGGCGTGACGGTTCGACCTGCATTAAGCCACTTTGTTCTGCCTCGCGGCGGCCTTCGTCAAGGCTCGCCAGGTCAAGGCCGGTTCGTTCGGCATAGAGCCTGGCATCGACCCCTTCGGTGAGGCGCAGGGCGTTCATCAGGAATTCGAACGGCAGCTCTTCGTTGGTCAGCTCTTTCGCCCCGGCCTGGAAGCTTTTGGCCGGGTTGAGGTAGTCCTTCGGTGCGCGGGTTTTCCAGGTGCGCACGATGCGCCCGTCCGGGTGGCTGAGCTTGCCATGGGCACCGGCGCCGATACCGATGAAATCGCCAAAGCTCCAGTAATTGAGGTTATGCCGCGCCGGCCGCCCCGGTTGGGCGTAGGCCGACACTTCGTATTGTGCGTAACCGTGCTCGGCAAGCAGCGCCTGGCCGGCTTCCTGGATATCCCACAGCGTATCGTCTTCGGGCAGCGCGGGCGGCTGGTTCCAGAAGACGGTATTGGGTTCCAGGGTCAGTTGGTACCAGGACAGGTGCGTCGGCTTGAGCGCAATGGCTTGGCGCAGGTCGCCCAACGCATCGTCCAGGGATTGGTTGGGCAAGCCGTGCATCAGGTCCAGGTTGAAGTTGTCGAACCCGGCCTGGCGTGCCATATCCGCTGCACGTACGGCTTCGTCGCCATTATGAATGCGACCCAGCGCCTCGAGTTTTTCCTGCTGGAAGCTCTGGATGCCGATGGACAGGCGATTGATCCCCAGCTTGCGATAAGCGACGAACTTCTCTTGCTCAAAGGTGCCCGGGTTGGCTTCCAGGGTGATCTCGATATCGTCGGCAAACGGGATGCGCGCTTGCACGCCTTCGAGCAGGCGCCCCAAGGCTGCGGCGCTGAACAGGCTGGGGGTGCCGCCGCCAAAGAAGATCGAACTCAGCGCTCGGCCGTAAACGGCGTGCAGGTCCTGGTCCAGGTCCGCCAGCAAGGCGTCCACGTACTCTTCTTCCGGGAGCACGTTGCTTGCGGTATGGGAGTTGAAGTCGCAATACGGACATTTGCGCACGCACCACGGAATGTGAATGTACAGCGCCAGGGGCGGCAGCACCGGCAGAGCCGCCCGGGGTGTTTGCGCGCCACCGTGGATCAGCGGCTGCGCAGAGGTGTTCTGGGTCATTTCAGGCCCAGGCGCTGGCGCAGCAACGCCATGGCGCGGGCGCGGTGGCTGATCTGGTTCTTGTCGGCCGGGCTCAGTTCGGCGCTGGAGACGTTGCGCTCCGGTACCCAGAACAGCGGGTCATAGCCAAAGCCATGCTCACCGCTGGCGGCATGCAGAATGCGACCGTGCCACAAGCCTTCGCACAGGATCGGTAGCGGGTCATCGGCGTGCCGCACCAGCGCCAGCACGCAGACGAACTGCGCGCCACGTTCGGCATCGGGCACGTCCTTGAGGGCGTCGAGCAGCTTGGCGTTGTTGGCCGCGTCGCCCTTGCCATCGGCGTAGCGTGCCGAATAGATGCCCGGCGCGCCGCCGAGGAAATCCACCGCCAGGCCCGAATCATCCGCCAAAGCCGGCAGGCCGGAGATCCGTGCGGCGTTACGTGCCTTGAGGATGGCGTTCTCGACGAACGACAGGCCGGTTTCTTCCGGCTCTACCTGGCTGAACTCGCCAATGGAGCGCAGTTGCACGGACTCACCGAGCATGGCCTGCAGTTCCTTGAGTTTGCCGGCGTTGTGGCTGGCCAGTACGAGTTGGGTAAGGTTCATCATTCGGCCGGGAACAGTTCTTGGTTGAATTGGAAACCATGGGCCTTGCCACCGGTTTCAACGTTGATGGTGAACGTCTTGTATTCCCGCTGCGTCACCGAGTAGGGCGCGAGGTAGCTGATGCCGCCTTTCTCTTCGATTTGCTTGAAGGTGAGGATTTCGCTCTTGCCGCCCAGGTCCTTGATGGTACCGGTTACCTGGGCTGCGACCGGGGTGACGCCCTTGATCACGGTCACATTGATCAAGCCCTTTTCCTTGCTGCGCACGATGCCGACGTTCTGGGCGGTCTCGGGTGGCAGGAAGCTGGAGGTGAAGGTGTTGTAATGAACGGTGATATCGCCGAAGTCTTTTTTGCGGTTAGCGTCGATAGCGTCCGCAGCCATGGCGTTGGCGCCCAGGCAGGCGGTCAGTAGAAAAACAGCCAGACGATTCATGAGCGTCCCTCTTGATAATGATTAGACGGCAATCTTGTGGTCGGTCAGGCCAGGACTGCTGACCCGGTAGATACCAATTTCGCCCAACAGGTTGGGCCATAGCTTACTCGCCCAGCCGTGGCGGTGCTGTTGATCGACGGCAAGGCGGTTGATGACCTTGGCTTCACGCTCGCCACACAGGGCTTCGAAGTCTTCGAAGGTGCAAAAGTGGATGTTCGGCGTGTTGTACCAGGTGTACGGCAGGAAGTCCGACACCGGCATGCGGCCCTTGGTGGCCAGGTACCAGCGGCAGCGCCAGTGACCGAAGTTGGGGAAGGTGATGATGCACTGGCGGCCGACCCGCAGCATTTCATCGAGGATACGGTCCGGGTAGTGCACCGCTTGCAGGGCCTGGGTCATCACCACGATGTCGAAGCTGTTGCTGGCAAAGTTGCCCAGGCCCTTGTCCAGGTCCTGCTCGATCACGTTGATGCCCTTGGCCACGCATTGGGCGATGTTGTCCGGGTCGTTTTCCAGGCCGTAGCCGGTGACTTGCTTGTTGTCGCGCAGCCAGCTCAGCAACTCGCCATCACCGCAGCCCAGGTCGAGCACGCGGCTGCCGGCGGGGATCCAGTCTTGGATGATTTCCAGGTCGGCTCTCATGGCGTTCTCCAAAAGCGTAAGCAATTCATATAAGCGCGATTCGGTTCATGTAATTGCTGAACGCCTGCAGATAACGGGGGATCGGAATCAGGAAGGCGTCGTGGCCCTGCGGCGCATCGATCTCCAGGTAGCAGACGTCTTTCTTGGCGGCCATCAGGGCGTCCACCAGCTCACGGGAGCGCGCCGGTGAGAAGCGCCAGTCGGTGGTGAATGACATCACGCAGAACTTGGCCGTGGCGTGCTCGAAGGTTTTCGCCAGGTCGTCGTCATGGTTCGCGGCCGGGTCGAAGTAGTCCAGCGCCTTGGTCATCAGCAGGTAGGTGTTGGCGTCGAAACGCCCGGAAAACTCCTCGCCCTGATAACGCAGGTAGCTTTCCACCTGGAACTCGACGCTGTGGAAGTCGTAGTTGAGCTTTTCGCTCTTGAGCCCACGGCCGAATTTTTCGCCCATGGAATCATCGGACAGGTAGGTGATGTGCCCGACCATCCGTGCCAGCATCAGGCCGCGCTTGGGGATCACGCCGGCTTCCTGGAACGAACCACCGTGGAACTCGGGGTCGGTGAGGATGGCCTGGCGCGCCACTTCGTTGAAGGCAATGTTCTGCGCCGACAACTTGGGGGCCGAGGCGATAGCCAGGCAATGACGCACGCGATCCGGGTAGGTGATGGTCCATTGCAGGGCTTGCATGCCGCCCAGGCTGCCGCCGATCACGGCGGCCCATTGGGCGATGCCCAGTCGGTCGGCGAGGCGCGCCTGGCTGTGCACCCAGTCTTCGACGGTCAGTACCGGAAAGTCGGCGCCGAAGGGCTTGCCGGTTTCCGGGTTGAGGCTGCTGGGGCCGGTGGACCCGTTGCAGCCGCCGAGGTTGTTCAGGCTGACCACGAAGAACTTGTCTGTGTCGATGGGCTTGCCGGGGCCGATGCAGCTGTCCCACCAGCCGGGTTTGCGCTCGTCGACGCTGTGAAAGCCTGCGGCGTGATGGTGGCCGGACAAGGCGTGGCAGATCAGCACGGCGTTGCTCGCCGTGGCGTTCAGTTGGCCGTAGGTTTCGTAGATCAGGTCGTAGGCTGGCAGCGAACGGCCGCAGGCCAGGGCCAGCGGTTCGCTGAAGTGCGCCACTTGGGGCACCACCAGTCCAACGGAATCGGGGGGGAAGGCAGTTGGCATCGACCCTGCTCTCGTTTAAATGAGGCGTAAGTCTAAAGAGCGGGGGACCCAGCGGCAAGCAATGGTCTGCGCGCATTCAATTCAATACACAGATGCAAAATGTGGGAGGGGGCTTGCCCCCGATTGCGGTGGGTCAGTTATAAATAAGCTGACTGATCCACTGCTATCGGGGGCAAGCCCCCTCCCACATTTTCCAGCGTAGTGTCAGATCAGGCCGAACAGCTCTTTAGGCATGAACGCATAGAACGCCAGACGCGGAATCACCCAGCTCTGAATCAGCTGGATCGCGATAAACGCGAAGATCGGCGAGATATCCAGCCCGCCCAGGTTCGGGATCAGGCGACGGAATGGTGCCAATACGGGCTCGGTGATCTGATACACCAGCTCGGCACCCGGACTGCGGCTGCCCGGTGCGACCCAGGAAAGGATCACGCTGATGATCATCGACCAGAAGATGATCTTCAAAAACAGCGAGAAAATGCCGATCAGCGCCCATGGCAGCAGCAGCACCGTGAAGGCCTGGTAGCCGTTGAGCATCAGGATCACCACAAACAGCAGGATCTGCAGCAGCAGTGCCAGTACCAGCGACGACATGTCCAGCCCGAACAGGCTCGGGATCACGCGGCGCAGCGGCTTGAGCAGGGGTTGGGTGGCCTTGACCACGAACTGGCACAGCGGGTTGTAGAAGTTCGCCCGCACCAGTTGCAGGATAAAGCGCATCAGCACGATCAGCAGGTACAGGCTGCCCAGGGTCTGGATGATGAAGACGGCAGCGTCATTGATTCCGAGCATGTTTGATTACCTTGGTAAGGGACGACTATTTGCCCAGTTGTTCGGCCATCTCGGCTGAACGATGTGCCGCGGCACCCAGTGCTTTTTCCACCAGGGCTTCAAAGCCCCCGGCCTGGAACGATTCGATGGCGGCTTGCGTGGTGCCGCCCGGAGACGTTACGCGACGGCGCAGCTCGGCCGCATCCACCTCGCTGGACACCGCCATCTTCGCGGCGCCCAGGGCGGTCTGCTCGGCCAGTTGCTCGGCAACGTCGGCGGGCAGGCCCAGTTTCACCCCGGCGGCGGTCATGGCTTCGATCAACAGGAAGAAGTACGCCGGGCCACTGCCGGAAACGGCGGTGACCGCGTCCAGTTGCTGCTCCTGCTCCAGCCACAGGGCGATGCCCACGGCGGATAACAGTTGCTGGGCTTGATCAAGCTGCGCGGCGCTGACCTCGGCGGTGGCGTACAAACCGCTCACGCCCTGGCGCAACAACGATGGGGTATTCGGCATGCAGCGAACGATCGGTTGGGCGCCGAGCCAGTTGTTCATGCTGGCGCAGGTGATGCCGGCAGCGATGGACACCACCAGTTGATGGGCCTGCAGGCTCGGGCGCAGGCTTTCGCACACGGCTTTCATGGCCTGGGGCTTGACCGCCAGCAGGATCACGTCGACGCCTTCAATGGCCTCGGCGTTGTCGGCAAAGGTTTCAATGCCGTGTTCGGCGCTGACACGGGCGCGGGTCTCGGCGCCCGGGTCGCTGGCGCGAATCTGCGCAGCGTCCAGGCCCTTGGCCCGCAGGCCGCCGATCAGGCTGGCCGCCATGTTACCGGCGCCGATAAAGGCAATACGCATGTCTTTCATGACAGGTCCTTAGCTAAATGAACGTCAGCCATTTCACGGCTGGCCGTAGTCACGGGCACCAAACAGCGCGGTACCGATCCGCACCCAGGTGGCGCCTTGAGCGATGGCCGACTCGAGGTCGTGGCTCATGCCCATGGAAAGTGTGTCCAGTGGCAGGTTCAGGCTGCCTTGCAGCTCGCGCACCGTGGCGAACGCCGCATCCTGCGCAGCGCGATCTTCAGTCGGTTCGGGGATCGCCATCAAGCCCCGCAGCTTCAGGCGCGGCAGGGCGCTGATGGCGTTGGCCAGGGCCGGCAGGTCGGCGGGCGTACAGCCGGACTTGCTGGCTTCGCCACTGACATTGACCTGAATGCAGATATTCAGCGCAGGCAGGTCGGCGGGGCGTTGTTCGGACAGGCGTTGTGCGATTTTCAGGCGGTCCACGGAATGCACCCAAGCGAAGTTCTCGGCGATCGCGCGAGTCTTGTTCGATTGAATGGGGCCGATGAAGTGCCAACTCAAGGGCAGGTCGGATAATTGCGCCTGTTTGCCCAGGGCTTCCTGCAGGTAGTTTTCACCAAAATCATGCATCCCTGCGGCATAGGCTTCACGTACCGCTTGCGCCGGTTTGGTCTTGCTCACGGCCAGCAGGTGGATGCCGCTTGCGTCACGCTGCACGGCGTCGGCGGCGGCGCGGATGCGCTGGCTAACCAGGCCGATGTTGTCTGCTATCGTCGACATTCAAGTTGCGCCCGTGGATATGGAGTCCGCGGCATTCTACTGGAAATGGAAAGCCCTATGGATATCACTGAATTACTGACGGCCAGCGTGCGCCGTGGCGCCTCCGACCTGCACCTGTCGGCGGGCCTGGCGCCGATGTTGCGCATCGATGGCGAGGTCTGGCCGCTGGATGGCCCGGTGCTGGCCGGGTCGCAGGTAGCGGATTTATTGAGCCCTTTGCTCAACCAGCACCAACAAAAGGATTTCGAAACATCTCTTGAAACAGACTTTGCCTTCGAACTGCCCGGCTTGGCGCGCTTTCGCGTGAATGTGTTCCAGCAGGCGCGGGGCGTGGGGGCGGTGTTTCGCACCATCCCCAGCGACATCCAGAGCCTGGAAAGCCTTGGCCTGGGTGAGGTGTTCCAGCGTATCGCGCAGCTGCCGCGCGGCCTGGTGCTGGTGACCGGGCCCACCGGCTCGGGCAAGTCCACTACTTTGGCGGCGCTGATCGATTATCTGAATCGGCATCGACGCCAGCACATCCTTACGCTGGAAGACCCCATCGAATTTATCCACCGGCCGAAAATGGCGCTGATCAACCAGCGGCAGGTGCATCGCGATACCCACAGCTTCTCGGTGGCGCTGCGCTCGGCATTGCGCGAAGACCCGGACGTCATCCTGGTGGGCGAGCTACGTGACCTGGAAACCATCCGCCTGGCGCTGACGGCCGCTGAGACGGGGCATCTGGTATTTGGCACCCTGCACACCACCTCGGCGGCAAAGACGGTAGACCGGCTGGTGGACGTGTTCCCGGGCGGGGAAAAGGCCATGGTCCGCTCGATGCTGTCGGAGTCGCTGCAGGCGGTGGTGTCCCAGGTGCTGGTCAGGAAGATCGGCGGCGGACGTGTCGCGGCTCACGAAATCATGCTGGGCACGCCGGCCATTCGTAATCTCATCCGCGAAGACAAAGTGGCGCAGATGGTCTCGGCGATTCAGACCGGCGGGGCGCTGGGGATGAAAACGCTGGATATGAGCTTGAAGGCGCTGGTGAGCGAGGGGGTAATCAGCCAAGAGGAGGCGCGGGAGAAGGCGAGGGTGCCGGCAGACCTATGAGATTCAGCAAACAATGAAACCTAATGTGGGAGGGGGCTTGCCCCCGATTGCAGTGGGTCAGCCACAACTAAACTGACTGATCCACTGCCATCGGGGGCAAGTCGAATCGTCGCACCGCCCCTCCCACATTTACTGCATTTGAGCCTGGAATCAGCGCTGCACGATCCGCAGGGTGTTGTTCTGCTCTTTGGGCAGCACCCGCTTGGCGATCACGTAGTTCTTGTCCCAGAACGGCTTTTTCAGTGTATCGATGCTCACCGACTTGCCACGACGCGGCGCGTGGATAAAGCGGTCGTTACCCAGGTAGATGGCAACGTGGTTGACCTGGCGGCTCTTGAGCTTGAAGAACAGCAAATCGCCCGGCTTCAGGTCTTTGCGATCAACTTTCAAGCCGTGGCCGGCCGCCATGGCGTTGGACGTACGCGGCAAATCCACCGCCTTGACGTCGTTGAACGCATATTTTACCAGGCCGCTGCAGTCGAACCCTTTACTTGGGCTGCTGCCGCCCCAACGATAAGGAGTACCGAGCACGTTCACGGCGCGGCTGAGGACATTGCTGCTCTGCTTGGTGTTCACGGCCAGCTGGGTGGAAAGCACTTTGCCGTGGGCCTTGCTCAGTTGAGTCGGGCGGCTGACGGTGGGCTTTGCCGATTTGGCGGTGCTGGGTGTGCTATGGACTTTAGGGGTAAAACCGTTAACGTTTGGAAGACGTTGCTCACGATTGGTGGCGTGGGCGGCCAGTGGCATTAATAGGCAAATGGTTAGCCATGTCTTGATAAATGGTCGCATTAGGCGTGGCTCATATGGGTTTGCGCGCAACTTTATAACAGCTTTTTGTGCTGTTCTCAGGCCGTTTGTCGACTGAACCTTGGGGTCAAATTCGGAAAAAACGCGACGATTAGCCGCAATTGTCCGACACAAGTCAGGTGGCATAAGGGTTTGAGGGCAGAACGATACCATTTACCGTGCGTCGGGCGCCCGTAAAAAAGTCACAAAAAAAATGAACAAATTTATCTATTGAGTAAAAAGAGGTCCTTCATGAACACCTATCAACAGGTTGCTTCGCAGCAAGACACCCACAGCAAGGTGATCGGTTACCTGCTATGGATTTTCGGTTTCACCGGCGCGCATCGCTTCTATTACGGCAAACCGGTCACCGGGACGATCTGGTTTTTCACCTTCGGCCTGCTGGGTATTGGCTGGCTGATCGACCTGTTCCTGATCCCGGCCATGGACCGTGAAGCCGACCTGCGTTTTACCGCCGGGCCTATCGAATACAACGTGGCCTGGATTCTGTTGGCGTTTCTGGGCGTGTTCGGCGTGCACCGGATGTACCAGGGCAAATGGATCACCGGCCTGATCTACTTGCTGACCGGCGGTTTGTTCCTGATTGGGGTGCTGTATGACTTCTGGACGTTGAACAGCCAGGTTTCGCTCCGCAACGCCGAGCGCAATGGCGGGCGCTGATCTCCCGGCCCTATAAAGAACCAAATGTGGGAGGGGGCTTGCCCCCGATTGCAGTGTGTCAGCCAATAGAGTTGGTAGCTGACACTCCGCCATCGGGGGCAAGCCCCCTCCCACATTTTTTACCGTGCCCGCTTCAAGCCTGGTAGCTGACCCGCCCATCCATCAAGGTGTAGCGCACCGTGGCCGGCAGGCTGTGACCAATGAACGGGCAGTTTTCGCCCCTGGACAGCCAGCGTTCCCCGGCAACCGTGGAACTGGCCGGGTCGAACAGCACCAGATCCGCCGCCGAACCCACCGCCAACTTACCCGCCGGCAGGCGCAAGGCCTCGGCCGGGCCGGCGCTCAGGCGTGCCAACAGCGTAGGCAGGTCCAGCAGGCCATCCTCCACCAGGGTCATTGCCAGCGGCAGCAGCAACTCGACGCTGCTGATGCCGGGCTCTGTGGCGCCGAACGGTGCCAGTTTGGCATCGCGTTCGTGGGGCTGGTGATGGCTGGAGATCGCCGAGACCACGCCTGATTTCACCGCCGCACGCAAACCTTCACGATCGGCCAGGGTACGCAGCGGCGGTTGCACGTGGTACAGGCTGGAGAAGTCGATCAGCGCCTCATCGGTCAGGATCAACTGGTACAGCGCCACGTCCGCCGTCACCGGCAAGCCACGGGCCTGGGCCTGGGCGATCAGGGCGACGCCGCGGGCGCTGGTCAACTGGCTGAAATGCGCGCGTACGCCGCTTTGTTCCACCAGCAACAAGTCACGGGCCAGGGCCACGGTTTCTGCGGTTTCCGGGATGCCCGGCAAGCCGAGGAAGCTGGCCACTGCGCCTTCATGGGCCAGGCCGCCTTCAGCCAGGTCGCGGTCCTGGGAATGAAAGATCACCGTCAGGTCGAACGTGGCCGCGTATTCCAGGGCCCGGCACAGGGTGCGCGTGCTGCGAAAGCTCTCCAGGCCGTTGCTGAACGCCACGCAACCTGCGTCGCGCAAGGCGATCAGTTCAGCCAGTTGCTCGCCCTCCAGGCCTTTGCTCAGCGCGCCCACAGGGAACACTTTGCAGTTGCCCGCTTCACGGGCGCGGTCGAGGATCAGCTCGGTGACCGCCGAGGTGTCCAGGACCGGCTTGGTGTTCGGCGGGCAGCACAGGCTGGTCACGCCACCGGCGGCGGCCGCGCGGGTTTCGCTGGTGATGTTGCCTTTGCGACTGTAGCCCGGCTCGCGCAGGGCGACGTTGAGGTCCACCAGCCCAGGCGCGGCGACCAGGCCTTTGGCGTCGATGCTTTCGACTGCGCTGAAGCCTGCGGGCGCGGCACCGATGGCGATAATCTTGCCGGCGTCCAGATGAAGGTCGGTGACTTGATCCAGGCCGCTGGCCGGATCGATGACTCGGGCGCCGAGAATGCTGAGCTTCACTGGGCGTTCTCCTGCTCGAATTGACGTTGCGCGGTTTGCCCGCTCATGGCCATGGACAGCACGGCCATGCGGATGGCGATGCCGTAGGTCACCTGGTTGAGAATCACTGATTGCGGACCGTCGGCCACCGCCGATTCGATTTCCACCCCGCGGTTGATCGGGCCCGGGTGCATCACGATGGCATCCGGCTTGGCGCCGGCCAGGCGCGCGGTGGTCAGCCCGAACAGGCGGTAAAACTCGCCCTCGCTCGGCAGCAGGCCGCCGGCCATGCGTTCGCGTTGCAGGCGCAGCATGATCACCACGTCCACATCCTTGAGGCCTTCTGCCATGTTGGTGTAGACCTTCACGCCGTACTGCTCGATGCCGATGGGCAGCAGGGTTTTCGGGGCGATCACGCGGATGTCCGGGCAGCCCAGGGCTTTGAGGGCCAGCATGTTCGAGCGCGCAACCCGCGAGTGCAGGATGTCACCGACGATGGCCACCGAGAGGTTTTCAAAGCCGCCCTTGTGCCGACGGATGGTGAGCATGTCGAGCATGCCCTGGGTCGGGTGAGCGTGGCGACCGTCGCCGCCGTTGATGATTGCCACATTCGGGCACACGTGTTCGGCGATGAAGTGCGCGGCGCCGGAGTCGCCGTGGCGCACCACGAACATGTCGGCGGCCATGGCTTCCAGGTTGCGCAGGGTGTCGAGCAGGGTTTCGCCTTTGCTGGCCGACGAGGTGGACACGTTCAGCGTGATCACGTCAGCCGACAGCCGCTGGGCCGCCAGTTCAAAGGTGGTGCGGGTGCGCGTGGAGTTCTCGAAGAACACGTTGCAGATGGTCTTGCCGCGCAGCAGCGGGACCTTCTTCACCGCCCGGCCACCGACTTCGAGGAACGAGTCGGCGGTGTCGAGGATTTCGGTGAGCAGTTCGCGGGGCAAACCATCGAGGGACAGGAAGTGTTGCAACTGGCCCTGAGCATTGAGCTGCAGCGGGCGCTTGGCATCTAGAGGCGTCATCGCGGGGACTCTGTACAAGGCGGTTTAAAGGGCAAGGTCTTGCAGTTCGAGTTCGAGCGGCGTGGGACCGGACAATTTTACCCGCTGGTGGGCTTCCAGGGACAGTGTCGCGCCGACCACATCCGGGCTGATCGGCAATTCGCCGGCGTCCAGGTCCAGCAGGCATACCAGCGTGATACTGGCCGGGCGGCCGTAGTCGAACAGCTCATTCATGGCCGCGCGGATGGTACGACCGCTCATCAGCACGTCGTCGATCAGCACCAGGTGCTGGCCTTCAACCTCGAACGGCAGCGCCGAGGGTTGCACTTGCGGGTGCAGGCCGTTCTGGCTGAAATCGTCACGGTAGAAGGACACATCCAGCGTACCCAGGGGCGAATCACTGCCCAGCGCTTCCAGCAAGGCCTGGGCCACCCACACACCGCCGGTGCGGATGCCAATGAAGTGCGGTTCGCTGATGCCACGGTGTTCCAGGTGCGCGTTGAGGCGTAACGCCATCTGACTGATCAGTTCGGCGGGATTGGGCAGGCTCATGGTGGCTCCTCATTAAGTGTGCAGGAGCGAGCTTGTTCGCGAAAAACGTCAACGATAACGCGTGAAGCCTGGATGTACGCGGTGCCTGTGAGTTCTTCGCGAGCAAGCTCGCTCCTGCAAAAGCGGCATAGCAACAAGCCGCGTCAGTCAGGATTCAAATAAAGCGGTGTTTTCATCCAGCCAGCCCTGCAACAACAGGGCGGCGGCGATGGCGTCCACGGGGTTGTCGCGGTAGCTGCCTTTCTGTCCGCCACGGTCGCGTCGCTCGCCCTTGGCTTCAAAGGTGGTCAGGCGTTCATCGTGGGTATAGAAGGGCAGGTTGTAGCGGCCGTTGAGGCGGCGGGCGAATTTTTCGGCGCGCAGGCACATGTCGCTGGGGGTACCGTCCATGTTCAGGGGCAGGCCGACCACGACTGCATCGGGCTTCCACTCCTTGATGAGGGCTTCGACCTGGTTCCAGTCCGGCACGCCGTTCTGGGCCTTCAATGTGCACAGCTCGCGGGCCTGGCCGGTGATGACCTGGCCGACTGCCACGCCGATCTGCTTGGTGCCGTAGTCAAACCCCAGGATCAGACGCAAGGCCATCAGGCGTGCCCCGCCTGGCTGGTCAACAGGCTGAGGTTGACCCGCAGCTTGGCGGCGGCGGCTTCCAGGCGCAGTTCGCTGGCGGTGTTGAACAGGATGTCGGCGTCGAAGGGGCAGGTCAGCCAGGCATTGCTGGCCAGTTCGGCCTCCAGTTGCCCGGCTTCCCAACCGGCGTATCCCAGGGTGATCACACTTTGCTCAGGGCCGACACCGTCGGCAATCGCGAACAACACATCCTGGGATGTGGACAGGGATACGCCCTCAAGGTCCACCGTGGCCTGGAATTTCGGCCCGGTGGGATGCAACACGAAACCGCGATCGGTCTGCACCGGCCCGCCGATGTAGATCGGCACGCCCTGGCAACTGGCGGGAGGGTCGATTTCCGGGCGCAGTTGCTCGAGGATATCGGCCAGGTTCAGCGCCTGCGGGCGGTTCACCACCAACCCCATGGCACCATTGGCCGTGTGCTCGACGATGTAGGTCAAGGTCTGCGCAAAGTTCGGGTCGGCCATGTGGGGCATGGCGATCAGGAAATGGTGCTTGAGGTAGGTCGGGCTGACATTTTTCATGTCCGCTAGTGTGGCGTTGGAGGGGCGAACTGACAAGCTGAGCGTGCCCCGAATAGAGCGCCGTCTGCTTTTCTGTAGGAGCGAGCTTGCTCGCGAAGGTCGTTAACGATGACGCAGTGCTATCAGGTAGTCCGCGCCGCCTATGCGTTTTTCGCGAGCAAGCTCGCTCCTACAGTGAAGGAAAGTGCCGGAGTCAGTTGCTGGACAGCCGGTCGCCCCTGGCGAATTTCCAGGTACGGATGATTTCCAGGCGGTCCACGTCGTTCAAGTCGCCGGTAAAGGGCGCAAAGGGTGCGGCCAGGCGCACGATGCGCTGGGCGGCCTGGTCCAGCAGGGGCTCGCCGGATGACTCCAGCACCTGCACTTCATAGAGCGAACCGTCGCGGTTGATCGACACCAGCAGGCGCAAATTGCCGTAGATCTGCTGGCGGCGTGCCTCTTCCGGATAGTTGAGGTTGCCGATGCGCTCGACCTTCTTGCGCCATTCATCCTTATACCAGGCGCCTTTGTCGCGCATGGTCGAGGCGGCGTTCAAGCGGTAGATGCGCGGGCGTTTGGCGTAGAGCTGTTGTTCGTGGGCCAGTTCGGCTTCCAGGCTGGAAATTTCGTCGGACAGCGTCGAGCTGTCGAATGTCGGCGCAGGCTTGACGGGCTCGGGGCTGGGCTCGGTTTTGGTCTTTTCGCGCTGGGTCGGGGCTTTTTGCGGCTTGGGCGCGACGGTGGTCACGGCAGCCTTGGGCGTCGCCTGTTTGACTTCCGGCCTGGCGGCCGGCGGCGGGGTGACTTTGTTGACCTTGTTGTCCTGGAACGGCGCCACTTCGGTGGTCTTGGGCACGGCTTTCTTGTCGAGGGTGCCGCTGCCTTGCTGGTTTTCCTGGGCGAGAAAGTCGGCCTTCTCGGGCTTTTTATCGCTCTTGAAGGTGGCAAGCGTGATTTCCAGGGTCTTGGTGATCTGTTTGGGTTCGACCAGGGTGAAACCCACGCCGAGAATCAGTGCAAGGTGAACCAGCGCCGCCAGGAACAGGGTAAATCCGAGCCGATCAGCCGGGCGCACGCCGCTGTGGGAGAGTTCGGGGGGCAGATCGGACGGGAGCGTCATGACAAAAAAACCAACATCGCGCGTTTCACAGGTGGCGCATGATAACGCAATGTTGGTGTGTGTCCGGCTGTTCTATGTCACTTGGCTTGTAGCTTGCGCTCAATGGCCGCCATGAGCATTTCGCCGATGTTCGTGCCAAATGCGTTATCAATCTCGCGAATACAGGTCGGACTGGTGACGTTGATTTCGGTGAGGTTCTCACCGATTACGTCAAGTCCTACAAACAGCAGGCCTTTTTCGCGAAGGGTCGGGCCGACTTGGGCGGCGATCCAGCGATCCTTGTCCGACAGCGGTCGCGCTTCACCACGGCCCCCGGCGGCCAGGTTGCCACGGGTCTCGCCGGCCGCCGGGATGCGCGCCAGGCAGTAATCCACCGGCTCGCCGTCGATCATCAGGATGCGCTTGTCGCCGTCCTTGATCGCCGGCAGGTAGGCCTGGCCCATGATCTGCTGGGTGCCCAGCGCGGTCAGGGTTTCCAGGATCACCGACAGGTTCGGGTCGCCCGCGCGGTGACGGAAAATCGAGGTGCCGCCCATGCCGTCCAGCGGCTTGAGGATCACATCGCCATGCTTGGCGGCGAATTCACGCAGCACGTCGGCGCGGCGGCTGACCACGGTCGGCGGCGTGCACTGCGGGAAGAGGGTGGCGAACAGTTTTTCATTGCAGTCGCGCAGGCTTTGCGGCTTGTTGACGATCAACACCCCGGCGCGCTCGGCCTGCTCCAGCAGGTAAGTGGAATACACGAATTCCATGTCGAACGGCGGGTCCTTGCGCATCAGGATCACGTCCAGATCGCTCAGGGGGCTGTCGATTTCATCCTGCAGCTCGAACCACTTCTCGGGGTTGGCGAATACCTGCAACGGACGCATCCGCGCACGGGCCTCGCCGTCGCCCTGGTAAAGGTCGCGCTGTTCCATATAGAACAGGCTCCAGCCGCGGGCCTGGGCGGCCAGGAGCATGGCCAGCGAGCTGTCCTTTTTATAGGAGATGCTGGCAATAGGGTCCATGACAATGCCGACGCGAACGCTCATGGGTTATTTCCTCTGGCAAATAGGGCGCATAAAAGTGGCGTCAGAGTGGCGCTGCGGCTGTTGCGGGTCAAGGAAAAACCACCAGGCGAGTGCCTCGATAGATTGCGCCCGGAGACTGTGCTAAAAAGACTGCCACAGCGCAGCAGCCCTTGAATTCCAAGGCCTGCGGGGCTCATCCTGTGACACATCAGGCAGTACACACCGAAAACCGATTCGCTGTGGCGATGGTAGAGCAACTATGGAACAGCATTCCAACGCCTTGAGAGTGATGGTGATCGACGATTCGAAAACGATCCGCCGCACCGCCGAGACGCTGTTGAAGAACGTGGGGTGCGAGGTCATCACGGCCATCGACGGTTTCGATGCCCTGGCGCGAATCGTGGATCATCACCCGCACATTATCTTTGTCGACATCATGATGCCGCGCCTGGATGGCTACCAGACCTGTGCGCTGGTGAAGAACAACCCGGCGTTCAAGTCGATCCCGGTGATCATGCTGTCCTCCAGGGACGGCCTGTTCGACAAGGCCAAGGGGCGTACCGTGGGGGTCGATCAGTTTTTGACCAAGCCTTTCAGCAAGGAAGAACTGCTGGGTGCGATCAAGGCCTATGTGCCTGCCTTCGCCGCAGTAGAACAAGCACACTGACGCCGCCCCCGAGGGCCGGCGCCGACCAATGTAGTGGGGAAAACCATGGCACGTGTTCTGATCGTCGACGATTCGCCGACTGAAATGTACAAACTGACCGGCATGCTGGAAAAGCATGGCCACCAGGTCTTGAAGGCCGAAAATGGCGCGGACGGCGTGGCCCTGGCCCGCCAGGAAAAGCCCGACGCAGTGTTGATGGACATCGTGATGCCGGGCCTCAATGGCTTCCAGGCCACGCGCCAGTTGTCCAAGGAGCCGGAAACCAACGGCATCCCGATCATCATCATCACCACCAAGGACCAGGAAACCGACAAGATCTGGGGCGCGCGCCAGGGTGCCAAGGATTACCTGACCAAGCCGGTGGACGAAGAAACCCTGATCGCCACGCTGAACAAGGTGCTGGCCGGTTGACGGCACGCCATCATGACCGAGTCGCAAACCGCCTTTGAGCTGCTGCTGGACATTGACCGCCGCTGCCGCCTGCTGGCCGCCGACCTGCCGTCCCAGGAAACCCGCCTGCAACGCTGGAGCGGGATCGGCTTTCGCCTGGGGCAGCACTGGTATGTGGCGCCCATGGGCGAAGTCGCCGAGGTGTTGCATGAGCCGCGCTGCACCCTGATGCCTGGAGTAAAGCCTTGGGTCAAGGGCGTGGCCAACCTGCGCGGGCGCTTGTTGCCGGTGATGGACCTGGGCGGGTTTCTCGGCCGGGAACTGTCCAAGGCGCGCAAGCAGCGGCGGGTGTTGGTGGTGGAATACAACGATCTGTTTGTCGGGTTGCTGGTGGACGAGGTGGTGGGCATGCAACATTTTGCACTCGACGCGTGGATGGCGAGTACCGCCTCCGGCGCGCCGTTTATCCAGGGCCAGTTCGATGGCGACCCGCAGTGGCAGGTCTTCAGCCCCTTCGCCCTGGCCCAGGCTCCAGGCTTCATGGATGTGGCCGCATGAGCACCGTGACCCCGCCCAAGCCCCAGGCGGCCTCGCGCAGCCGCTCGCAGATCATCGTGCTGTTTATCGCACTGATCGTGTTCATCATGCTGTTGTTCGCCAACTTCGCGTACCTCAACACCCAGTCCACCTACGACAAACAGTACATCGGCCACGCGGGCGAACTGCGGGTGCTGTCCCAGCGCATCGCCAAGAACGCCACCGAAGCCGCCGCCGGCAAGGCGGCCGCGTTCAAGCTGCTGGGCGAGGCGCGCAACGACTTTGCCCAGCGCTGGGGCTACCTGAAAAAAGGCGACCCGCAAACAGGGCTGCCGGCCGCGCCCACTGCCGTACGCGCCGAGATGCGCGCGGTGCAGACCGACTGGGAAGCCCTGCTGAAAAACACCGACGCCATTTTGGCCAGCGAACAGACCGTACTGTCGTTGCACCAGGTGGCCGCCACCCTCGCCGAAACCGTGCCGCAATTGCAGATAGAGTCGGAAAAAGTCGTCGACATCCTGCTCCAGCGCGGCGCCCCCGCGAGCCAGGTGGCGCTGGCCCAGCGCCAGTCACTGCTGGCCGAGCGCATCCTGGGTGCGGTCAATACCGTGCTCGCCGGCGACGAAACCGCCGTGCAGGCCGCCGATGCTTTTGGTCGCGACGCCAATCGTTTTGGCGTGGTGCTCAATGGCATGCTCAACGGCAACCCCGGCCTGCGCATCACCCAGGTCGAAGACCCTGACGCCCGCGCGCGGCTGGGGGAAATTGCCGAACTGTTCGAATTCGTCTCGGGCTCCGTGGATGAAATCCTCGAAACCTCGCCGCAGTTGTTTCAGGTACGCGCGTCGGCGAGCAATATTTTCAACCTGTCGCAAACCCTGCTCGATGAAGCCTCGCACCTGGCCACCGGTTTCGAGAACCTGGCCGGCGGGCGCAGCCTGGATACCCTCGGCGGCTACGCGCTAGGGCTGCTGGCGTTGGCCTCGATCATCCTGATCGGCCTGGTGATGGTGCGCGAGACCAACCGCCAGCTGCGCGAAACCGCCGAAAAGAACGAGCGCAACCAGAACGCGATCATGCGCCTGCTGGACGAAATCGAAGACCTGGCCGACGGCGACCTGACCGTCACGGCCTCGGTCACCGAAGACTTCACCGGCACCATTGCCGACTCGATCAACTATTCGGTGGACCAACTGCGCGACCTGGTGGCCACCATCAACCTCACCGCCGGGCAAGTCGCCGGCGCAGTGCAGGACACCCAGGCCACCGCCATGCACCTGGCCCAGGCCTCGGAGCATCAGGCCCAGCAGATTGCCGAAGCCTCCACCGCGATCAACCAGATGGCCCAGTCCATCGACCAGGTGTCGGCCAACGCCGCCGAGTCCTCGGCGGTGGCGGAGCGTTCGGTGGAAATTGCCAACAAGGGCAACGAGGTGGTGCACAACACCATCCACGGCATGGACAACATCCGCGAACAGATCCAGGACACCGCCAAGCGCATCAAGCGCCTGGGTGAATCGTCCCAGGAGATTGGCGACATCGTCAGCCTGATCGACGACATCGCCGACCAGACCAACATCCTTGCCCTGAACGCGGCTATCCAGGCGAGCATGGCCGGCGATGCCGGGCGCGGTTTTGCGGTGGTGGCCGATGAAGTGCAACGGCTGGCCGAGCGCTCCTCGGCTGCCACCCGGCAGATCGAAACCCTGGTGCGGGCGATCCAGGCCGACACCAACGAAGCGGTCATCTCCATGGAGCAGACCACCACCGAAGTGGTGCGCGGTGCGCGGCTGGCCCAGGACGCCGGGGTGGCGCTGGAAGAGATCGAAGGCGTGTCGAAAACCCTGGCGGCGCTGATCCAGAGCATTTCCAATGCGGCGCAGCAACAGACCTCGTCGGCGGGGCAGATTTCGCTGACGATGAATGTGATTCAGCAGATCACCACGCAGACGTCGTCGGGTTCCACGGCGACCGCCGAAAGCATTGGTAACCTGGCGAAAATGGCCAGCCAGTTGCGCCGGTCGGTGTCGGGGTTCACGCTCCCGCCGCCCAAGCAGGTCGAAGAGTGAAATGCACTCCAAAAATCACCACAGTCCAAATGTGGGAGGGGGCTTGCCCCCGATAGCGGTCTGACAGTCAATAAGTGGGTCGCCTGACACACCGCTATCGGGGGCAAGCCCCCTCCCACACTTAATCTCCATGTGTTTCAAGAACACCAGCAACCCATGAATTCCAAGCGGAGCAGTTATGGTTGATCGGCACGACTACGTGGCCCTCGAATGGGTCAAGGGCGACATTGCCGAAACCCTGAAGCAGGCCCGTTCGGCGCTGGACGTTTACGTTGAAACCGGCGACGCCATTGAGGCGTGCCTGGCCGGCATCCACCAGGTACATGGCGCGCTGCAGATGGTCGAGTTCTACGGCGCGGCGCTGCTGGCTGAAGAGATCGAAGCCCTGGCCCTCGCGCTGCAGGCCGGGCACGTCGGCCAGCGCGACGAAGGTATCCGCCTGCTGCAACAGGCTCTTGGCCAATTGCCGCTGTACCTGGACCGCGTGCACAGCGCCCGTCGCGACCTGCCGCTGGTGGTGTTGCCGCTGCTCAACGACCTGCGCAGCGCCCGCGGTGAAAGCCTGCTGTCGGAGACCAGCCTGTTCAGCCCGCAGCTGTTGACCATCGCGGCGCTGCCCGACGAGGCACTGGCCCAACGCACACCGCCGGACCTTCACCCGCAACTGCGCCAATGGCACGCCCTGCTGCAACAGGCCCTGGCCGGGTTGCTGCGCGAGGACCACGGGCCGAGCAACCTGGAAGACATGGCGCGGGTCTTCGCGCGCCTGGAAGCGCTGTGCCAGGGCGCGCCGCTGTTGCCGCTGTGGCAGGTCGCCTCGGCGCTGGTCGAAGGCATGCTGACGGGCGTGATCGCCAACAGCCCGGCACTGCGCAGCCTGCTCAAGGCCAGCGGCAAGCAACTCAAGCGCCTGCTGGCGCAGGGCATCGGCGGGATCAACCAGCCGGCGCCGGATGAATTGCTCAAGAGCCTGCTGTTCTACGTCGCCAAAGTCACTCGGCCGACGCCGCGCATGCAAAGTCTCAAGGAACGCTACGGTCTGGATGAGGCCTTGCCCGACAGTGCCGTGGTCGATGCCGAGCGCGCGCGCCTGGCCGGGCCGGACCGCAACGCCATGGGCTCGGTACTCGGCGCATTGTGCGAAGAGCTGGTACGGGTCAAGGAGCGCCTCGATCTGTTCGTGCGCAGCGACCGCCAGCATTCCCAGGACCTTGACCCGCTGCTGGCACCGCTGCGGCAGATCGCCGACACCCTGGCGGTGCTCGGTTTCGGCCAGCCGCGCAAAGTCATCATCGACCAGCTTGCCGTGGTATTGAGCCTGGTCCAGGGGCAACGTGAACCCAGTGACGCCGTATTGATGGACGTCGCCGGGGCGTTGCTCTACGTCGAGGCCACGCTGGCCGGAATGGTCGGCACCGTCGAACCGCAAAGCCGTGAAGACAGCCGCCTGCCGACCACCGACCTGACCCAGATCCACCAATTGGTGATCCGCGAATCCTGTCAGTGCCTGCGCCAGGCCAAGGAATTGGTGATCGACTGCATCGAGGCCGACTGGGACCGCCAGCGCCTGGAATCCCTGCCTGAGCTGTTGAGCCAGGTGCGCGGCGCCCTGGCGATGATTCCACTGCCCCGTGCGGCGAGCCTGATGCGCGGGTGTACCGATTACGTTGATGAGCAGTTGATGGTCAATGACACCGCGCCCGCTGAGGCGCAGTTGGCGCGCTTTGCCGACGTAATCAGCAGCCTTGAATACTACCTGGAACGCATGCTCCAGGACCCCGACGCTGCGGGCGAAAAAGTCCTGGAACTGGCCACTCAGGCCCTGAGCGAGCTGGGCTATCTGCCGCAGGAAAAACCCTGGCGCCAGGCATTGGCTGCCCCCGAGGGTGTCTTGTCCGGCGACACCGCGCCAAGCCAATCCCGGTTCGATGCGCTGGCCAGCCCCACCTCGCGCCTCAACCCGCCGGCGCTGCAACGTCCGGGCAGTCTGCTGCCGCCTCCCCGCGATGAAGCGCCGATTGACGACGAGTTGCGTGAAGTCTTCCTCGAAGAGACCGATGAAGTCCTTCAGGTGCTGCACCGTTACTTGCCCGACTGCGCGGACAAAACCGCCCAGGGCGAAATGCGCCGTGCCTTCCACACCTTGAAAGGCAGCGGTCGCATGGTCCGCGCCCTGGTCGTGGCCGAACTGGCCTGGGCCGTGGAAAACCTGCTCAACCGCGTGCTGGAGCGCAGCGTGGCGATCGGTCCCGAGGTGCAGCAGGTGCTGGATGAGGCGGTGGCGCTGCTGCCGGAGCTGATCGCCGACTTCGCCACCGGCCAACAGCGTCAGCGCGATGAGGTCGACGCCCTCGCTGCCCGCGCCCACGGGTGGGCCAGCGGCGCGCAGGTAGCGGTTGTCGAGCCGCACGACCCGATGCTGCTGGAGATTTTCCGCAACGAAGCCCAGAGCCATCTGGACAGCCTCAACCACTTCCTGCAACAGGCCGCCGAACACATGCCGTTGCAGGTCAGTGATGAACTGCAACGCGCCCTGCACACCCTCAAGGGCAGCGCCTACATGGCCGGCGTGTTGCCGATGGCCGAACTGGCGCGTCCCCTCGACCACCTGACCCGCGAATACAAGGCCCATCGCCTGCCGCTGGACCTGGATGAAGTCGAGCTGCTGCTGGAAGCCGAAAGCGTGTTCCAGCGCGGGCTGCGTGAACTGGACAGCCATCCCCTGGCGCCGATCAAGGGCGCGGCGGACTTGATCAAGCGCACCCAAAGCCTGTTGGACCAACAGCTTGAAGCACTGCTCAACGGCCCCAGCACCGGCCCGCACGTCAAGCGCGATCCGCAGCTGATCACCAACTTCCTGGCCCGGGGCATGGACATCCTGCTCGACGCCGAAAGCCTGCTGCGTCGCTGGCAGCAACACCCCGGCGAGCGCCAGGAGCTCACCGCGCTGCTGGACGAACTGACCACCCTGGGCGAGGGCGCGCACCTCGCCGACCTGCACCCTATCGATCAACTGTGCGAAGCCTTGCTCGACCTGTATGGCGCGGTGGAAGAGAGCAGCCTGGCGGTCAGCGAACGGTTTTTCCATGAGGCCGAGCAGGCCCATGAAGCGTTGATCACCATGCTCGACCAACTGGCAGCCGGGCAGGAAATCAGCCCGGCGCCGGCACGGGTACAGGCCCTGCGCGAATTGCTCGATGACGCCCTCGATCCGTCCGCCACCGGCCTGATCACACGTGACGGCAACCGCGCCCCGAGCATCGCCGAGCTGGGCGCCGCGACCGAGCAACTGAGCCGGCACACCGCGATGGACGACGAGATCGTCGACATCTTCCTTGAAGAGGCCGTGGATATCCTCGACAGCGCCGGGCAATCCCTCAAGCGCTGGTTGCTGGAGCCCGAGGGCATGGCGCCGTTGTCCTCGTTGCAGCGCGACTTGCACACCCTCAAGGGCGGCGCGCGGATGGCCGAAATCGACGCGGTGGGCGATCTGGCCCAGGAGCTCGAATGCGTCTATGAAGGCCTGGTGGACCGTCGCTACAGCTACTCCACCGAGCTGTCCCAGGCACTGATGGCCAGTCATGAACGCCTGGCCTTGCAACTTGACGAGCTGCACGGGCAGCAGCCGTTGAGCGACAGTGTCGAGCTGGTCGCCAGGTTGCGCGAACTGCGCCAGAGCAGTCTGCCGACGGCCCCGGTTGCAGCGCCGCAACCCTCGGGCGCCGACCCCGAGCTGCTGGATATTTTCCTCGAGGAAGCAGCCGATATTCTCGACAGTTCAGGCAGTGCATTGCTGCGCTGGCAGGCCGAGCCCGGCAACCGCCAGGAGGTCGAAACCCTGCTGCGTGACCTGCACACCCTCAAGGGTGGCGCACGTATGGTCGAGATCGGCCCGATTGGCGACCTGGCCCACGAGCTGGAGTTTCTCTACGAAGGGCTGTCCGCCGGGCTGCTGGCGCCGTCGCCCGAACTGTTCGCGCTGTTGCAGGGTTGTCATGACCGGCTGGCGCAGATGATCGACGCCGTGGCGGACGGCTTGCCGGTGGGCTCGGTGGACAAGCTGATCGAGCGCATCAAGAGCCTGGTGCACCCGGGCGAAGAGCCGGTGGTGCCGGTGGCGTTGCCGGCGGGTAAGGCGGAGACGGTGGTCGATCCGGCTGCCGACATGGTGAAGATCTCCGCCGAGCTGCTCGACGACCTGGTCAACCTGGCCGGCGAAACCTCGATCTTCCGTGGCCGTATCGAGCAGCAGGTCAACGATGCGCGCACCGCGCTCACAGAGGTGGAAACCACCATCGAGCGCATGCGCGATCAACTGCGCCGCCTCGACAGCGAAACCCAGAGCGGTCTTTTCAGTCGCCAGCAGGCCGAGGCCGAGCGCCTGGGCTACGAGGAATTCGACCCTCTGGAAATGGACCGCCATTCGCAATTGCAGCAATTGTCCCGCGCGCTGTCCGAATCCGCCTCCGACTTGCTCGACCTCAAGGAAACCCTCGAACGCCGCAACCAGGACGCCCACGACCTGTTGCAGCAACAGGCGCGCATCAACACCCAATTGCAGGAAGGCCTGATGCGCACGCGCATGGTGCCGTTCGAGCGCATGCTGCCGCGCCTCAAGCGCATCGTGCGCCAGGTGGCCGATGAGCTGGACAAGGACGTGGAATTCGTGATCGGCAATGCCGAGGGCGAGATGGACCGCAACGTGCTGGAGCGTATGGCGGCGCCGTTGGAACACATGCTGCGCAACGCCGTCGACCATGGTCTTGAGTCCCGCGAGGTGCGCCTGCAGGCGGGCAAGCCAGAGAAGGGCCGCATCACCTTGGACCTGACCCACGAAGGCGGCGATATCGTCTTCGACATGCGCGACGACGGCGCCGGCGTGCCCCTTGAGGCCGTGCGCCGCAAGGCGATCAAGCGCGGCTTGCTCGACCCCGATCAAGAGATCAGCGACCGCGACGTGCTGCAGTTCATCCTGCAACCGGGGTTTTCCACGGCTGAAAAGATCACCCAGATTTCCGGACGTGGCGTGGGCATGGACGTGGTGCATGAGGAAGTGCGCCAGCTCGGTGGCTCGATGGTGATCGACTCGATCCCGGGCGTGGGCGTGCATTTCAGGATTCGCCTGCCGTTTACCGTGTCGGTCAATCGGGCCCTGATGGTGCAATGCGCGGACGATCAATACGCGATTGCGCTCAATACCATTGAGGGCCTGGTGCGTGTGCTGCCCCATGAATTGGCGGGGCACTACCAGCAGGACCCGCCGCGCTATGAATACGCCAGCCAACGCTACGAACTGTTTTACCTCGGCGACCTGTTGCACACCGTCAGTCGCCCCAGGCTGCTTGGCCAGTACCAGCCGGTGCCGGTGTTGCTGATGCAGTGCAACGAGCGGCATGTGGCGGTGCATGTGGACGCCATGGCAGGGACGCGCGAGATCGTGGTCAAGGGCCTGGGGCCGCAGTTTGCCGGGGTGCAGGGCTTGTCCGGTGCGACGATCCTGGGCGATGGGCGCGTGGTGCTGATTATCGACCTGTTGGCGCACATCCGTGCGCGGCCACCGGCGTTGCCGGCGCAGTCGGTGGACACGCCGCTGACCCTCAACGATCCGCTGAAAAAGCGCCCGCTGCTGGTGCTGGTGGTGGACGATTCGGTCACCGTGCGCAAAGTCACCAGCCGTCTGCTGGAGCGCAACGGCATGAACGTGCTGACCGCCAAGGACGGCATCGACGCCCTCGCCCTGCTTGAAGAACACACCCCGGACCTGATGCTGCTCGACATCGAAATGCCGCGCATGGACGGTTTTGAAGTGGCGATCCAGGTGCGCAACGACCCGCGCCTGATGCGCCTGCCGATCATCATGATCACCTCGCGCACCGGCCAGAAACACCGCGACCGCGCCATGGCCATCGGCGTCAACGACTACCTCGGCAAACCGTACCAGGAGTCGGTATTGCTCGAGAGCATCGCTTACTGGAGCAAGTCCCATGCTTGACCACCGCGCGAGCCAACTCACCGGGCTGTTGCTGCCGTTGGCTGATCGTCACCTGATCCTGCCGAATGTCGCGGTGGCCGAACTGATCGACTTCCAGCGCGGCGAACCGGCCAGCGATGCACCGCCGTGGTACCTGCGCCAAGTCACCTGGCGGGATCGGCACATACCCTTGATCAGCTTCGAAGCCGTGTGCGGCGAAGCCAGCGTGACCGGCGAACGCTCCAGGATCGTGGTGTTGAACGCCTTGGGCGGGCGGCCGACGCTTAAGTTCATCGCACTGGTGATCCAGGGCATTCCGCGCTCGTACAAACTCGACAGCGAATTGAGCTATGTGGACGTGCCGCTGTGCCCGCTGGAACTGGCGGCGGTGCAGGTGGGCGAGCATGTGGCGAAGGTGCCGGACCTGATGGGGCTTGAAGCGCTGCTGGCCGAGTCCGGCCTGGCCTGAGCTTGAGACCTATGAAGATCCACTGCGGGAGGGGGCTTGCCCCCGATGACAGCGTGTCAGTTGATAAATCTCTGGCTGGCCCACTGCCATCGGGGGCAAGCCCCCTCCCACATTAAAGTATCGGTGTTTGACAGACTGCGGGTGGCTTCGGACTTTTCCTGCAAGATTTTGGGCCGTGCATGAACTTCTCAGGCGCTACTGAGCAAATGTGGGAGGGGGCTTGCCCCCGATAGCGGTGTATCTGCCAGAAATGTGTTAGCTGACCCACTGCTATGGGGGGTAAGCCCCTCCCACTTTCTCCATTCTCAATCAATCCGCGCAAACCGCTCAATCACCGGCTGCTCCCGATGCTCGGCCTGCCACAAGTCGTAGGCACTCTGCATCGACAACCATAACTGGGCTGTACTCACACCGGCCCGTTCCAACCGGACGGCGAGGTCCGGGCTGACCGGGGCGTGGCCATGCAAGATCCTTGAAAAAGTCTCGCGGGCGAAGCCAAGACGTCGTGCCATTTCAGTAATGGTAATGCCCAAGGCAGGAATCACATCTTCAAGCAATATTTCACCTGGGTGAGGTGGGTTGTGCATACCCATATCGATGCCTCTACTCAGTGGTAGTCAAGATAGTCGACCAGTTCGACCTGGTCGTCGAACATCCGAAAAATGATGCGCCAGTTACCACTTTTCGGATGGGAAAGGCTAGAGAGGCGAGTTCCGAGCAACAACCTGAAAAGCCTGTCGGAGCATTCTTTGCTGCCTATCGGAAGGATGACATTGGGTGTGGCCTTCGGATTTTTCCCGCAAGATTTTGGGCCATGCATGAACTTGTGATGAGAAACCCGCGCGCCTAGTCTTCGTCACGTCATCGCAAAAAACGGTGACACGGACGTGCAAGTCCGACGAAACTGTTTAGGCGTACGAACGCCCAGCCAACCACGGGCGTTTTTTGTGCTCGCTGCTTTATGGCGGCTGCGCGCAGGAGGTCTTCGGACCTGCTGGGTGTCCTAAACAGGCCCGGTCTTGCACACCTGCGCACGGTCGCCACCCTCATTCGCGTG
>Ga0105246_10000183_pt1 | contig 30768 bp, 28 predicted proteins | sample KBSM64metaG_FD_99694 | JGI IMG/M metagenome (GOLD analysis project Ga0105246, IMG submission 99694) | Miscanthus rhizosphere microbial communities from Kellogg Biological Station, Michigan, USA - KBS M6-4 metaG | ecosystem: Host-associated > Plants > Roots > Rhizosphere > Soil | place... | reverse complement strand
GCCGGGCACCGGGAAAGTATCCGGGCCCGGGGGCGCGGGGAACGGCCCCGGATCGGGCGGCAGCGGCGGCTCGCCCGGCGGCAGCGGCGGCTCGAAGGGCGGCGGCTGGGTATCGGGGTCCGGGGGCAGGGGCTCCGGCGGGAACGGCGACGGCGGCCCGAACGGCGACGGCGGGTCCCCGGCGTCGGGCGGTATGGCAGGCGGGCCCCCGACCCCGGGAAGCTGCCCGTCGGGTTGGACCGGCGAAGGGAAAGTGCTGCTCATCGCTTCCTCCAATTTGAGTTGGCGTTTATCTCCAGCACTCCCGACGCTAACGGCCGGTCGGCGCGGAGTCCAGCCTCGTGGGAAAAATACTCAGCAGGCTTAGCTTCCCATTGAATTCCGCGCCGTCACCCCATAGCGTGAACCCCAGGCGCAGCGGAGGTTGCCACATGGACGAAACATGGATTCCGGAAGATGACGACCGCGGCGAGTCTCCGAACCAGAAACTCGACCGCAACTGGATGGAACTCCTCCAGGAACTCAGGGTGCTCCAAACAGGCGTCCAGATCCTGGCAGGCTTTCTGCTGACGCTGCCGTTCCAGGCGAAATTCGAAACCCTGGATTCCTTCCAGGTGGGCCTGTACTTGTTCAACGTGATGGTGGCGGCACTCACCACGGCGCTGATCCTCCTGCCGGTGAGCGTGCACCGGCGGCTGTTCCGGAAGCGGCTCAAATCCGTGCTCGTCGCCAGTGCCGACTTCATGGCCAAGAGCGCCCTGTGCGGGGTGGCGGTGCTGATCGTGGGCACCGCGCTGTTGGTGTTCGACGTCGTTGCCGGCCGGGGTGCCGCGCTGATCGCAGGCGGGGCAATAGTTTTGGTGCTTCTGGTCCTGCTGCTCGCCGTGCCGTTGTGGCTCAGCTACCGCTCGCGGCGCCCGCCCGGACCCGGCCTTTAGGAGAAGACATGCCCCGATGGTTGAAGAACAACGGACTGCTTCTGGTCAACGCCGGACTATTTGTCGTCTTCCTTGGCGGCATGGTGGTCTCCGGCGCATCCGCTTACAACGACGACCAGCTGACGCATGGCCAGCAGCCGGTAAGCATCTTCGGCTATCTCCAGACCGGGCAGTTCGTAGAGGCCGTTTTTGAAAACTGGGAATCCGAATTCCTGCAGATGGCCATGTACGTGGTGCTGACGATCTTCCTTTTCCAGAAAGGCTCATCGGAGTCCAAGCCGATCGGCAAAAAGGCGGCACAGGATGAAGACCCGCGCAAGGCGGAAATCAGCCCGAACACGCCGTGGCCGGTCCGTAAGGGCGGCTGGATCCTGGTTGTCTACGAGCACTCCTTGTCCAGCCTGCTGGTGATCCTGTTCATCGGCTCGATCCTCATGCACGCCACGGGCGGAGCGGCGGCCTACAGCGAGGAACAACTGGCCCACGGGATGCCGGCGGTCTCCACCTGGGAATTCATGGCAACCAGCCAGTTCTGGTTTGAGTCTTTCCAGAACTGGCAAAGTGAATTCCTGGCGGTCGCTGTTCTTGTAGGCGCCTCAGTCTTCCTGCGCGAGCGTGGTTCGCCCGAGTCGAAGCCGGTAGCCGAACCGCACCACGAGACCGGGGCGTGAGGTGCGTGGAGGCTCAGGCCTTCTTGGCGCGGGCCCGTGGCTTGGCGGGCGCCTTCTCTTCTGCGGCGGCTTCCTTCGGCTTCGCCCTGCCGGCAGTCTTCGGCGCACCGGCAGCCTTGGAACCAGCGGCAGCACCGCCGCGCTTCTTGTCCAGGCTGCGTTTCAGCGCCTCCATGAGGTCGATGACTTCGCCGCCTTCGCCTTCGGCGGCCTGCACGCCGAAGGTCTCTTCGGTGTCCAGCGAATCGCCGCGTTCAAGTTTCGCCTCGATGAGTTGGCGGAGCTGCACCTGGTAGTCGTCCGTGTACGCCTCGGGGTCGAAGTCGCGGGCCATGGAATCGACCAGCGCCGAGGACATCTCCAGTTCCTTGTCCGAGATCCTGATGTCCGAATCCAGCGCCGGGAAGTCGGCCTCCCGGACCTCGTCGTCCCAGAGCAGCGACTGCAGCATCAGCACGTCGCCGCGCACCCGCAGGGCGCCCAGCCGGGTCTTCTGGCGCAGGGCGTACTGGACGATCGCCACCCGTTCGGTGTCCTGCAGGGTGCGCAGGAGCAGCATGTAGGCCTTGGGCGATTTGGAGTCCGGCTCCAGGTAGTAGGGCCGCTCGTACATGATGGGGTCCAACTGCTCGGCCGGAACGAATTCCACCACCTCAATGTCGCGGCTGTTCTCCTCCGGAAGGGACTTCAGGTCCGCGGCAGTGAGGACCACGGTGCGGCCTTCCTCTTCGAAGGCCTTGTCGATATCCTCATAAGCCACAACTTCGCCGCAGACTTCGCACTTGCGCTGGTAGCGGATGCGTCCCCCGTCCTTGTTGTGGACCTGGTGGAGGCTGACATCGTGGTCTTCGGTGGCGCTGTACAGCTTGACCGGAACGTTGACCAGCCCGAACGCGATAGAACCCTTCCAAATGGCCCTCATGCACTAAGTGAACATCACATCAAGGCGGAGGTGAAGAGATGGCAGAGCGCCAGAAGGAGCGCGTGAACGTCGAGGGGCGCGAACTGACGCTGACCAACCTGGGCAAGATCATCTACCCGGAGACCGGCACCACCAAGGCCGAAGTGCTCGAGTACTACGCCGCCGTCGCGCCGTTCCTGATCCCGGCGGCCGCCAACCGGCCGGCAACCCGCAAGCGCTGGGTGAACGGCGTGGGGACCGCGGAGAAGCCGGGCCAGATGTTCTTCCAGAAGAACCTGGATGCTTCCACCCCGTCGTGGGTTCCGCGGGTGACCATCCAACACAGCGACCACACCAACGACTACCCCCTGGTGAACAACCTGGCCACCCTCACCTGGCTGGCGCAGATCGCCGCGCTGGAAATCCACGTGCCCCAGTGGCAGGTGGACGCCGAGGGGACCATGCTCAATCCGGACCGCCTCGTCCTGGACCTCGATCCCGGGCCCGGCACCGGCCTGCACGAATGTGTGGAGGTGGCCAAACTCGCACGCGCCATCCTGAAGGACGTCGGCATGGACCCGGTTCCGGTGACCAGCGGCAGCAAAGGCATCCACCTCTACGCAGGGCTGGATGGCACGCAGAAATGGGAGCAGGTTTCGGCCTTCGCGCATGAATTGGCCCGCTCATTGGAGGCCGACCATCCGGACCTCGTAGTGAGCGACATGAAGAAGACCCTGCGCGGCGGCAAGGTCCTGGTGGACTGGAGCCAGAACAGCGGGAATAAGACGACGATTGTGCCGTACTCCCTGCGCGGACGCCCGCACCCCATGGTGGCGGCGCCACGCACCTGGCGGGAGCTTTCCTCCCCCAAGCTCGAGCACCTGGATTTCACGGCCGTGATGAAACGTGTGAAGGACGGCAAGGACCCCTTCGCCGCTGTGGCGGCGGGGCCTTCCGGGCATCCGCCCGCGCACCTTGGCGGGGACGGTCCGGGCGGGGAGGACGACGACGGCGGCGCGGCAGGCGTGCACCCGCGGCTCACCGACTATGTGCGGAAGCGCGATCCGGGCCGGACCCCCGAACCCTTCCCCGCCGTCGGGCAGCCCGCCGGGAAGCAGGCGGACGCGGAGGAGAACCCGGCTGGCGGGATCTTCGTGATCCAGGAACACCACGCCCGGGCCTTCCACCTGGATTTCCGACTGGAGCACCACGGCGTGCTGGTTTCCTGGGCGCTACCGCGCGGCGTGCCCGAAACCCCCAACAAGAACCACCTGGCCGTGCACACCGAGGACCACCCGCTCGAATACGCGCAGTTCCAGGGGATCATCCCCAAGGGCGAATACGGCGCGGGGACCGTGAGCATCTGGGACAACGGCACGTACGAATGCGAAAAATGGCGCGACGGAAAGGAAGTGATCGCCACCCTCACCGGCCGGCCGGGCGGCGGGCTGCACGGTACTCGGCGCTTCGCGCTCATCCGCACCGGGGAGTCGGATAAGCAGTGGCTCATCCACCTGATGAAGGAACAGCCCGGGCACCACGCGGTTTCCAAGGAAGCGTCTCCGGCGGCAGCCTCCCCCGCCACAGCCTCGCCCGCCCCGCGCAGCCTCGCCGCACCGCCGGACTACGCACCGATGCTCGCCACGGCGGGAACGGCCGGGGACCTGGCCGGAAGCCGCTGGCTTTTCGAACTGAAATGGGACGGTTTCCGGGTGCTGGTCTCACGCTCCCACGGGAAGCTCCGGCTCGGCAGCCGCACCGGCAAGGACATGACGGCCACCTATCCGGAACTGAGCGATCCCGCCATCTGGCCCGAATACGACTTCGTGGCGGACGGCGAAATCGTGGCGTTCGGCAAGGACGGACGGCCGAGCTTCGAGCAGATGCAGAAGCGGATGAACCTCACCAAGCCGGGCGATGTGGAACGCGCCCGCGCCGTGGCTCCGGTGCAGCTGATGCTCTTCGACCTGCTGTATGACGACGGCGGCGAACTGGTTTCCCTGCCCCTGGAGGAACGCCGCCAGCGGCTGGAGTCCTTCATGGAGGGACTGCCCAAACCGGGCGGGGCGGGGAAAGGCAGTCCGCTGCATCTGTCGGAGGTCCTGGACCACGACCATGAAGAGATCCTGGCCAGCGCGGCCGAGCTTGGCTTGGAGGGAGTCATGGCCAAGCGCGCCGAGAGCCGCTACCTGCCAGGCCGGCGCAGCCATTCCTGGATCAAGCTCAAGCTTGAACAAAGCCAGGAAGTGGTGCTGGGCGGCTGGCGGCCGGGTGCCGGAGCCCGGCGCGGCACCATCGGGGCGCTCCTGGTGGGAATCCCCGACGGCGGCAAGCTGCGGTTCGCGGGCAGGGTCGGCACCGGCTTCAAGGACTGGCAGCTGCGCGACATCCTGAAGCGGGTGAAGGAACTGGAGCGGCCGGAGTCGCCGTTCCTGGACATCCCGGCCGAAGATGCGAGCACCGCGCACTGGGTTTCCCCGGAACTCGTGGGCGAAGTGACGTTCGGGGACTGGACCGGAAGCGGCCGCATGCGGCATCCGGTGTGGCGGGGATGGCGGCCGGACAAGTCGCCCTCGGACGTGCGCCGGCCCAACTAGCTGGCAGTAGTGGTCGTTTTGGGCCCTCAAAACGACATTAACTGCGAGCTAGTTGGGCCGGTCTGTTGCTTGGGTCGATCTACGAGGAGTGCGGCATCTGCGGACGGCTGGTGCGGTGCACCGCTGTCACAGCAGCGCCCTGGCCCGAACGTCCGTGGCTGGTGCCGCGTTCCTTGGGGTGCCGGCGCTTGCCGTTCCCGTCCGGCCAGGTCTGTCCGCCGGCCGAGGCGAGAGTGGTGGCTACTGCAGCGCGTTCAGGCATCGGAGCCATGTCCATGGCTCCGGCCAAGTGCTGGGCGAGCTCCGGATTGATCTTTTGTGCTGCATGATTATCGGCCATTGTTCTTCCTTTCCACGGTGAAACGAAGGGTTTTCAGGGTACTTCCTGCCAGCGGGACGGGCTACCAGCGGACCTTCTTTTCGGTCTTTGCGAGCTTCCCGCTAGCGTGCGTCGGCTTGTGGCCGCGGCCGGTGCTTTGCCAGCCGGGGCCGGACCCGCCGCGGGACTTCTGTTCCAGCATCGCCTTCTGGGCGTCGCTCAGCTTGGACATGACGCCGCCCTCCTGGGCAGCGCCCTCCTCGGCGGGCTTGTTCGCGGAATCGGCAGTCATACAGTGCTCTCCTTAGCTTCAAATGCCGTCAGAGGTGCCGGAGATGCGGCGTTCAAAGTACCTTTTGCTGCGGAACCTAAGGAACAGGTTGCGGATGCGGGAAAAGGGGAACGACGCGGAGGCATGGCCTCAACAGGCGTGGATTTTTGTTCGGATCAAACGCAGCGGCGCGGGGAGCCCGGGCCGGCCGGTCTACTCAAAAATCAGTGTTCCCATGCCCACTACCCTAGGCAGACTCACCGGCCCTTGTGAACCCCCGACTTTTCCGACCTGCGGCGCCCGTCCGCGTCGGGCATGTCCCAGGCCTGCCGGTGGGCTAGCATTGCAACTCAGACGACCCATGCCGGGTCCCGTATCCAGGAGGTGAGACCCATCAACGCAATGGCAATAAGGGTGCTCCCTCCGCAGTCACTTCCCAGCCGGGCCTAAGCGGGCCGGAGAGCACCCCTCGGTATCCCGAAAGGCTCTCCTATGTCCCCATCCCCCGCGCACCACACCCATTCCAGCCTCACTTTCCGCCTCCGTTCCGCGGGCTGCGTTTTCGCCGAAGAGGAAGCCGAGCTGCTCCTCGCCGAAGCAGGCTCGCCGGCGGAGCTGGAACGGATGACTGAACAGCGCATCGCGGGTTTTCCCCTCGAGCAGGTCCTCGGCTGGGCCGGATTCCGCGGCCTGCGCATCGCCGTTGATCCCGGTGTCTTCGTCCCGCGCCGCCGCACGGAGTACCTCGTCGAGCTGGGTGCGCGGTTCGCCCGGCCCGGCTCCGCCGTCGTCGATCTCTGCTGTGGTACTGGCGCGGTCGGTGCCGCCCTCGCCGCAGAGGTTCCGGGAATCGAGCTGCACGCCGCGGACATCGATCCCGCCGCCGTGCGTTGCGCGCGCCGCAACGTCGAGCCAGCCGGCGGGCAGGTCCACGAGGGCGACCTCTACGCGGCGCTGCCCCCGTCGCTGCTGGGCCGGGTGGACGTGTTGCTCGTCAATGCGCCCTATGTGCCCACGACGGACATCGGGACCATGCCCCAGGAAGCCCGCCTGCATGAGCCGCTGGTAGCGCTCGACGGCGGATCGGACGGCTTGGTGGTGCAGCGGCGGACCGTTGCGGAGGCTCCGTTGTGGCTGGCGCAGGGAGGCCGGCTGCTGATCGAAACGAGCGTACGGCAGGCGCCGGGGACGGCGGCCCTCTTCGAGGCCGCCGGGCTGCACCCTGAGGTGCTGCACTCCGAGGAACTCGATGCGACGGTGGTGCTCGGATTCCTCCCGGAATGAGCACGCAAAGATCACAATTAGATAACGGTCCATGTCAGGGGCCGGAGATCCGCATGATCACGCGGGTATCCGGGCCATGCGCACCGTTACGAAAGGGCCCAGACTACGCCGGATTCCGCTCCGCGGGCAAGGAAAAAACCCCGGGGAATCCGGCCGGGCCCGTAAAATTGAAACCCTGCCCGGAGCGGGGCAGCTGTACGTCGCAAGCAAATGACCTCCTTAGGAGGGGCCCAAATGCCCACAGACCAAAGCATCACCGACTCTCCGAAAGGCGCCAGGAACGCCACCGGACTTACCGCATCCCCATCCCGCGGTTCCGCAAAATTGAAGTTTCCCGTCCGCCGCCGGCTCAAGGTTTCCGACGTCAACGTCGTGGACCAGCCGATGCTCAAGAAGGCCCTCGGCGGCACCATCGTCGGCAACACCATGGAATGGTATGACGTCGGTGTCTTTGGCTACCTGATCACCACCATGGGTCCGGTGTTCCTTCCCGAAGCCGACCCCTCGGTCCAGACGCTGTTCCTCCTGGGAACGTTCGCCGCCACCTTCGTCGCCCGCCCGCTCGGCGGCGTCGTGTTTGGCTGGCTGGGCGACAAGGTGGGCCGCCAGAAGGTGCTCGCCGCGACCCTGCTGCTCATGGCGGCAAGCACGTTCGCCGTCGGGCTCTTGCCCGGCTATGCGCAGATCGGGATCTGGGCCGCTGCCCTGCTGGTGATCCTGAAGCTCGTCCAGGGCTTCTCCACCGGCGGCGAATACGCCGGCGCCACCACGTTCGTGAGCGAGTACGCGCCGGACAAGCGCCGCGGCTACTTCGCAAGCTTCCTGGACATGGGTTCCTACATCGGCTTCGCCCTCGGCGCCGCCCTGGTGTCGATCCTGCAGCTGACCCTGGGCCAGGCGGCCATGGAGGAATGGGGCTGGCGCCTGCCGTTCCTGATCGCCGGCCCGCTCGGCGCGATCGCCATCTACTTCCGGAACAAGATCGAGGAGTCCCCGCAGTTCCAGGCCGCCCTCGACGCCCAGGAAGCCCACGCCGCGCAGGCCGCTGCCGGCGACGCCGCCGTGGCCAAGGGACCGATCGGGATCATCAAGGCATACTGGCGCCAGATCCTGATAGCCATGATCCTCGCCGCCGCAGCCAACACGGTGGGCTACGCCCTGACTTCCTACATGCCCACGTACCTCACCACGTCCAAGGGCTACGACCCGGTCCACGGCACCCTGCTGACCATCCCCGTGCTGGTCATCATGGCCCTCTGCATTCCGCTCACCGGCAAGCTCTCTGACCGGATCGGCCGCCGACCCGTGCTGTGGATCGGCGCGCTGAGCACCATCCTGTTCTCGGTTCCCGCGTTCCTGCTGATCGGCATCGGCGAGATCTGGTCCACGCTGGCGGGCCTGGCACTCATCGCCTTCCCGGTGACCTTCTATATCGCCAACCTGGCCTCTGCGCTCCCGGCCCTGTTCCCGACGTCGAGCCGTTACGGCGGAATGGGCATTGCCTACAACTTCTCCGTGGCGATCTTCGGCGGAACCACGCCGTTCATCGTGGACGCCCTGATCCAGGGCACGGGCAACGACATGATGCCCGCCTACTACCTCATGGGCACCTCCGTGGTGGGTGCGGTCACCATCTACTTCCTGAAGGAATCGGCCCAGCGTCCTTTGCCTGGCTCCATGCCGAGCGTGGACACCCCGGCCGAGGCCCGCGAACTCGTGGCCACCCAGGACGAGAACCCGCTGATCGACCTGGACGAGCTGCCCTTCGAGGACCTGGTTGATGCGGCAGCTTCCGGCAACGGCCCGCAGCCGGGCGCCCAGAAGGAACCCGTCGCCGTAGCCTAGGGGCGTCCCGGTTCGCCCCGCCCACCGGGCGCCTCCTACCAGAAGCATCGGCCATCGCCTTAGACTCGGCAGATGGCCGATGCTTCCGTGGGTTCTTCCGTGGGTTCCCTGCACCATCTGGAAATCTGGGTCCCGCATTTGGAACGCGCCGTGGTCGAATGGGGCTGGCTGCTGGCAGAACTCGGGTACACGCCGTTTCAGCGGTGGGCCAAGGGCTGCAGTTGGAAACTGGGCACCGCCTACATCGTGGTTGAACAGTCCCCGGATCTCACCAGCACCATCCACCGGCGAACCGACGCCGGCATGAACCACGTTGCGTTCCATGCCGGCAGCCGCGAGAACGTGGACCGGCTAAAGGACCTCGCCGTGGACTCGGACTGGTTCGAGCTCTACGCGGACAAGTACCCGCACGCCGGAGGCCCAGAGCACTACGCTGCGTTCCTGATCAACTCTGATGGCTACGAGGTGGAGCTGGTGGCGGAATAGCGGCCACCCCCAAGCCGTCAGGGGCCCAAGCCGTCAGGGGTCTGCGTCAGCGGCTGAAACCTCGGGCGTCCTGCTCACGCGACCGATCCCTTGAGCAGATCGACGAGAGCCTCGCTATGGGTCAGTTGCGGATGGTGCCCGGCACCCGGCACCGAGATCAGCTCAACGTTCGGAAGTGACTCGAGCTGCTCAACCGCGCCCGGGGCGATGGGATCGTCGCTTCCCGTGATGATGCGGACCGGACCACTGAATCGCCCAAGCGCTTCCTGGAGTTCGGCACGCCACTGCTTCGATCCCGCAAGGGCGAGTTGCGCGGCCACCCTCTTGGCGCTGCTTCGCTTGAGGTCACTGAGACTGGACTCGAGAGCAGCCGCGCTCGCCTCCGATCCGGTCAGTTGGTGTGACAGTCGTGCCGGGTCGGTGTGTCGCAAGTAGGTGCTTACGAGCGGCCGCAGGCTGGCCAAGGCACCCATCGGGGCTTGGAGGAAGAACGGCGCGATGAGCGTGAGGGACTTGACCTGCGCAGGGAGCCGGTCAGCCGCGGCTACTGCCGCAGCCGCACCGATGGAATGGCCGATGAGGTCAGCAGCTTCCCCACCCAGCACAGCGGGCAGCCACTGTTCCCAGTCCTGAACGCCTGATCCGCCGCTGAGGCCGAGTCCGGGCAGGTCGACGACTCGCGCGCCGATCCCCGACGCCACTTCGGCCCATGTGTCTGCGTTGACTGGCAAGCCGGGAAGGATCACCCGGCTGGATCCGGGTACGCCGAGCTCGAATGTCCTCAGACCGCCGGCGTCGACGAATCGACGGCCGTCAGCCTTGACGGCACCGAAGCGATGCGCGGCCAAGTGGTCGGCCCAACGTTCGACGGAAACCAGCACGTCGGGCGTCTGGATCCCGTGCCTCTCGGCCAACTCGACGGCGGACTCTGTCGGATAGCGATCCGCGGACAGGAAGCCGAGGGTCTCCGGATCCGCCTTGGTGAGCCACTGCGGGAGCCGCTTGATTACACCGACCGGAATCCTTAGCCGCGGGACCTTCCCGCCGAGATGCCGGCCGACGTGCGTGAGCAGCTCTGCCAGCGGCGGGGTGGCCTCGTCAAGGACCCAGTAGGCCTTGCCCGCAGCAGCCGGATCGATCGCTGCTGCCGTCATGAAGGCGGCCAGATAGTCGACCGTGACGACCGGGAGGAACGTCCCTTCGTTTCCGGGCAGTGCGGCTGCGGTGCCTTCCCAGATCTGCTCGACGGTGGTGGCCAGCCCGATGTGCTGGTCGGACTCGCCGGTCACGCTGTCACCGATCACGCTGGACGGATTGACGATGGTCCAAGGGACTCCGCGCGCCAGGGCCCGGGCCTGGAAGATGGCGTCGGATTCCACCTTTGACGCTTCGTAGGCGCCAAGTTCCTCGTAGACCGCGGCGCGGTGGTCGTCTGACCACGGAACAGTCGTGGGATCCTGTCCGCCGACGCGGTAGCCCGACACGTGGACGACCCGCTGCAGCTCGGGTAGGTCCGCGGCGAAATCGATCAGCTTCTCGACGATGCCGACGTTCGCGCTGCGTGCCCCCTGGGCGGTCATTCCGAACCGGTAGGACCCGGCGCAGTTGTGGATCTCGGTGATGGACGGGAATGCCGATGGGCCGCCCGTGACGATCTCAGGTGCATCGAAGTCGGCGATCGTCGTGCTGATGCTCCGTGTCAGGCCACGCTCCCTGAGCCATCGCTCGACACGCGCTCCGGACTCGGCGGTCCGGACTGCCGCCGTGACGTTCGCACCAGCCTCGGCAAGGGTCAGGACGAGGTGCCGGCCGACCAGTCCCGAGGCCCCGAAGACCAGGGCGTGACGGGAAGCTGCGTGTGTCATCGTGTCCCCTCAACGGTCTGGCAGCGCTGGTTGATGAGCTCCGCCACGACGTCAGCGGCCGCAATCAGGGGTTGGGTGCTCTGCATGGCGCGAGAGACGATGACCGCCCCCTCGATCGTCGACACGACAACAGTTGCCAGAGACCGGGCCTCCTCGGCGTCAACTCCATTGGCCTCGAAGAGCGCGGCCGTCGGGACGATCCACGACTCGAAGGCGGTGGCGCATGCCTGCCGCAGTCGCTCGCTCTCCGCGCCCATCTCCAGGGTGACGACGGAGACCGGGCAACCCAGCCGGAAGTTGCTCCCGCTGACGATGGTCGTCAGGGCCTCAATCGCGGCGCGGGCAGCCTCGGCCGCACCGCCCGCGGAAACTGCGGCGTCTGCAATCAGCGTCTCGAACTGCTTCGCGGCGAGTCCGACTGCTGCGACGCCCAGACCCTCCTTCCCGTCGGGGAAGTGGAAATAGATCGACCCCTTTGGTGCTGCGGCGTGTTCAATCACAGCATTCAGGCCCGTGCCGCTGTAGCCGCTGGTCTGGATGAGCTCGAGCATGGACTCTGTGAGCCGTGCCTTTGTCAGGTTTCCTTTGGATGCCATGAAGAAAAAGTAGACCAGTCTACATATTTTTGCAAAAGCGGTGAGAAGCCATCAATAGCGTCGTCGTCACCGGCTCAGCGGCCAAGGCCCTGCAGGTACCTGTTCCGCTCCTCGATCAGGTACTGCATATAGCGGCCCAGGAAGGCCTTCTCCACGAGGCGGCCGAGCACTCCGAACGGCGCGGTGAACTCGACATGGTCCACCACCAGGGTGCCGCCGCCGTCGGGCCCTGAACCGGCCGGCCCTGAACCGTCGGGCAGGAACTCATGCACGTGCCGGAAGGCACGGAACGGGCCGCGCTGCTGCTCGTCGGTGAAGGAATCCGGGAAACTGAACTGCGTGATCCGGCTGGTCATCCGCACCGGCAGTCCGAAGTGCCGGGCCCGCCACGTAACCACATCACCCAGGGACATCAGACCGGCGGTCACCCCGGCCACCGCCCGTTCCCCGGACTTGGCCATCGAGCCCAGATGGACATCAACGCTGCGGGAGAGGTCGAATGCCTGCTCCGGGGTCATGGCCAGCAGGGTCCGGCAGGTAAACGAGACCGTCATGTGGCGATCCTGCCATGATGCTGCGCACATTGTGACCGGGCTGATAGCGGGGCATCCGCACCGTTTGGTACTTTTCCGGAAGACCCGGTCACACGAAGAACGGCGGTATCCCCCGGTGCGCAAGCTCCTCTCCCTCGCCCGGGAACTCAACTCGATCGGCCCCGCGAACAACGACCGCCTCTCCGCCGTGCGCGTCGCACTCAGCGTGGCGGTGCCCACCCTGTTCCTGCTGGCAATCGGCCGGCCCGAGCTCACGCTGTACGCAGTATTCGGCGGCCTCACCGCAATGTACGGCAGGAACGAAAGCCACCAGCGGCGGCTCAAGCACCAGCTCCAGGCGGCGGTGGTCCTGCTGGGCGGCGTCACCGTAGGGACCTTCCTCGCCGTGAACCACATCCATTCCTGGGCGCTGGTCCTGGTTGAAGCAATCCTGGCCGGGCTGGGTTCCATTTACTCCGACCGGGTGCGGCTCAAACCCAACGGGCCGTTCTTCGGCATCCTCGCCCTCGGCGCCTGCGCCTCGGTTCCCCTGACAGTTCCTTTCGGGGTGGCCGTGCTGATCGCGGCGGCATCGGCGTCGTTCTCGCTGCTGGTCGGCTTCGCGGGCTGGATCAGGGTCCGCACATGGAAATCCGGCGCCACGCGCCGCGCCCCGGCACTGGCTCCGAGACTCCGGCAGGCCGCCGTCGTGCATGCCGCCCGCTACGTGACGGCGGTCGGTGCCGCCGGAGCGGTGGGGGTGCTGAGCGGCAGCGGCTATCCGCACTGGGCGATGGCTGCCGCGGCGGTCCCGCTGGCCGGGGCGGACATGCCCAGCGCCGTCAACCGCGGCATCCACCGCATTGTGGGCACATTCCTGGGCCTGGGCGTGGTGGCAATCGTACTCTTCCCGGGCCCGCTCTCCCCCTTGCAGTACCTCCCGGAGACGGCGGTGCTGGTGGCGCTGGTGATCATCTGCCAGTTCTGCACCGAGCTGTTCATGACCCGGCACTACGGCTGGGCCATGGTGTTCTTCACGCCCGTGATCCTGCTGATGACGGAGCTCGCAGCGCATACGGACCCCGGGCGCCTGATCAAAGAGCGCGCCGCCGAAACCTTGGTGGGTGCCCTGACCGGGATCGCCGTGGTGGTCCTTATCCGTTCGCGGAGGCGCCATCCCGGGAAGCCGGCAGCGGCCGCCGGGGCGGACCTGCCGTAAGCCGGGCGGGCAGGACCCGCGCGATGGCGGTCAGCACCTTGTAGCGCTTGGTGGGAATCGAAATGGCTTTGCCGTTTGCATTGTCAACCAGCGCCTCACTGACCACACGGTCCGCCTTGAGCCACATCCACCGCGGAGCCACGGACTTGTCCATCCCCATCCGGTCATGGAATTCGGTATGGACGAAGCCCGGGCAGAGTGCCGTCACCTTGACCCCGCGGGCCGCGTAGGCGAGGTTCGCCCAGCGGCTGAAGCTCACCTGCCAGGCCTTGGCGGCGGAGTAGCTGCCCCGGTTGGCGAACGCCGCCACACTGGCCACATTGATGATCCGGCCCGAGCCGCGCTCCAGCATTCCCTGCAGCGCGGCATGGCAAAGTTCCATGGGGGTCTGGACGTGGAGTCGCAGGTGCCGTTTTTCGTCGTCGGCGCTGTTCTTCTCGAACGAGTGCAGCAGGCCGATGCCTGCATTGTTGACCAGCACGTCCACCGGCCGCGAGGCGTCCAGGAGACGCTCGACGACGGCGGCCACTCCGGAGTCGTCGGCAAGGTCCGCGGGAAGCACCTCAGCCGTGATGCTGTAATCGCGTTCCAGGACTTCCGCTGCGGCACGCAGGCGGCCGTCGTCGCGCGCCACGAGGATCAGGTGGTGGCCCTGCTCGGCGAGCTGCCGGGCGAACTCCGCGCCCAGCCCCGCGGTGGCCCCGGTGACGAGTGCGGTGAGGGCGTTCGCAATGGCTGTCATACGCCAAGCGTAGTCCTGCCTTCACTGGGAGCAGCGGTGCTTTGCCCGGCAGCGTCACGGACCTTCTTGCCTCGGATGTAGCCCACCACTCCCAGCGCGAGGACGCAGCCGAGGGTGCCAAGGGCGAAGGCTTCGAAGGTCGGCTGCGGAACGCCCCAGACCGCTTCGAAGTCGTAGTCCAGCCCGAAGAGGGCCTCCAGGGTTCCGGGGAAGACCGCCACCCACGAGCCGATGAGGATCCAGAGGAAGCAGACGGCGCCCAGCACACGGAACACGGCGTCGGAGACGGGAACCTTGAAGGGCCGCACCGTATCCGGGTACTTCCTGCGCAGACTGACCGCCGCCGGAATCGCCAGGAGGTAGCTGAGGAGGAAGGTGGAGATGGCGATGGTCAGCACCACGCCGAAGAGTGCGCTGCTTGTGCCGCTGAGCTGCATGGCGGCGAGCATGAACAGCGTGGCCACTATGCCGGAGAGGGTGTTGACGCGGATCGGCGTGCCGAGCTTGGGATGGAAGCGGCCGAAGAAGCCGCCGAAGAACGAGCCGTCCGCGGCGGCCATGGCCTGCATGCGGTCGCTGATGATCATCCACGCCGCGCCCTGGGAGACGAGGACGAAGCAGAAGATGATGGCCGAAACCGCGAGCATGGCCTCCGCCGCGGGCCCGAACACGGTGTAGACCGTGGCCACCGCACCGAACAGCCCGCCGATACCGGTGATCTGCTCCAGCGGAACTACCAGCAGGATGGCCAGGATCGGCAGCAGGTAGCTTGCGGCGGCGATCATGGAGGAACGCGCCACGGAGATCGGGACGTCCTTGGCGGGGTTCTTCATCTCGCCGGCGGCGCTGTTGCCGGACTCGAAACCGAGGAAGGAGAAAAGCAGCAACGGGGTCACGCCGAGGAAACCGGCGAGGGTGGGTGAGAAGAAGCCGAGGTCCAGGCCGTTGAAGCCGTGCTGCAGCCCGTAGACCAGCGTGACGACGATGAAGAAGGTCAGGAACACAACCTTGAGGATTGCACCGAGCGAGGGCAGCCACTTGCCGTGCTTCAGGCTGATGATGGCCGAGGTGACCGTGATCCAGATGAACACCAGCTTGAAGAGGTAGTCACCCACGCTGCCGGCCTCCACATGGCCCACATACTCGGACCAGGTTTCCACCGCCACGAACGCCATGGCGCCGCCCACCCAGACGGGCTGCGTGACCCAGGTGAAGAGGGAAGTAATGGCGGCAACCACGCGGCCGAAGGCCATCTTGGTCCAGATGTACACCCCGCCTTCCTCGGTGAACGCCCCGCCGGTCTCCGCGAAGATCAGCCCGTACGGGACCATGAAGGTGACCGCCAGGATGAGGGTCCAAGTAAAGGTTTCGCCGCCGAAGCCCGAAACCTGGCCCAGGACCTCCACGGAGATGACGGCCGCGACCACCAGCAACAGGATGTCGAAGCGGCCGAGGGATTTCTGCAGATGCTTGCTTTGCTCCTGGGCAAGAGCCGTCTGGGCGAGACGCTTTGTGGCTGTTGGCTGATCCATGATCGGTCCTTTGCTGCTGCTTGGGGATTTGCTGTTGAGCAAGAGGGATGGGGGGTTGTGTCAGCGTAGAAGGATGAATTGCATCACGTAAACAATGGAATATCGATGAGAGTCATCGGTAATTCTGATGCACTTAGCCGAACTGGATCCACGTCGTCTTGGGCGCCGTGTAGTTGTCGAAGGCGTGCAGGGACAGATCGCGTCCGAAGCCGGACTGCTTGAAGCCACCGAAGGGGGTGGTGTTGCCGAGGGCATCGACCGTGTTCACTGACACCGTGCCGGCGAGCAGCTCCCCCGCCACCCGGTGCGCGCGCGAGAGGTCCGAGGTCCACACGGACGCGGCCAGGCCGTAGTCGGTGGCGTTGGCCAGCCGCACCGCCTCCGCTTCCGTCTCGAAGGCCTGGAGCACGGCCACCGGCCCGAAGATCTCCTCGCGGTGGACCTCGTGGTCGGCGGGCAGTCCGCCCAGCAGCGTGGGTTCCAGGTACGCGTCGGAACCGCGGATTTCCCGGCGTTCGCCGCCGAAAAGCACCTCGCCTTCGGTGCGGCCGCGCACGATCCAGCGCTCGACGTCGTCGGCGTGCCTGCTGCTGATAAGCGCACCGTTGCCGTCCAGTCCTGCCAGCGGGTCCGCCGGCGCGTAGCCGGCCGCGGCAGCGGTGAGCAGTGACGCGAACTCGTCGTGGATTTCCCGCTGGACCAGTATCCGGGAGTTGGCCGAGCAGACCTGCCCCTGGTTGTAGAACGCCCCGAAGGCGGCCTTGGCGGCCGCAGTGGCGAGATCGTCCGTGTCCGCGAACACGATGTTGGAGCTCTTGCCGCCGGCTTCGAGGCTCAGCCGCTTGAGGTTGCTGCGACCGGAAGCTTCAAGCAGGGTCCGGGACACGGCCGTGGAGCCGGTGAACGCCAAGGCGTCGACGTCCATGTGGTGCGCCAGCGCGGCCCCCACCTCACGGCCCGAACCGGTGACGACGTTCAGCACCCCGTCCGGCAGGCCGGCCTCGGCGGCCAGTTCGGCCAGCCGCAGGACGCTCAGGGAAGTCAGTTCGGCGGGCTTGAGTACCAGGGTGTTTCCTGCCGCCAGCGCGGGAGCAAGCTTCCAGACGGCGATCTCCAGCGGGAAGTTCCACGGCACGATGGCAGCCACCACGCCCAGCGGTTCCCGCGTCACGAGCGCCGTTGCCCCCGGCGGCACCGCCGGCAGTTCGCCGGACTGCTTGTCGGCCGCCTCGGCGTACCAGCGCAGCGTGGAGATGGCTCCCGGCACGTCAACGGTGGTGGTCTGCAGGATCGGCTTGCCGCTGTCCAGGGTTTCCAGCAGCGCCAGTTCGTCGGCGTGGCGTTCCATGAGCCCGGCGAGCGCCAGCAGCACTCCCTTCCGCGCTTCGGCCCCCACGCGGGACCACGACGGGAAGGCGCGCCGGGCGGCGGCCACCGCAGTGTCGACGTCGGCGGATGTGCACGCGGCCAGCTCGGCCAGGATCCGGCCGTCGACGGGGCTGATGGTGGGACGCTTACTGCCAGCGGAGACGCGGCACCCGTCCACGAAGGCGCGGCCGTCGATCGCGAGGGCATCGGCCCGGCCCTGCCAGTCGAGGGAAAGAACGGTGGAAGTGGTGTTCATGGTTGCTCCTTTGTTGTCAGGGTTGCTTCTTGGAGTGTCATCCGGGGACGGCGGTGCAGGCGGAGCGCTACGGAAGCGCCCATCAGGCAGGCCAGTTCGACCGCGATGAGGACGAGCATGGAACCCGAATGGCCGGACGGCGCCGCGGCCAACGCGCCGTGATGACCCCCGGCGCCGGACGATGCCAGCAGCACCAGGTGGATGAGGATCATGGCGGCACTCATGGCGATCAGGTGCCCGGCGGCACGCCCGGCGCACCGCACCCGGAGCGCCATCGGCGAAGCGCAGGCCAGGCAGGCCGCACCCATCGCCGCCATCAGCCAGGCCATGGCTCCGGCGGGGGCGGCCAGGGCGGCCGCCAGATGGGCTGCGGCGCCGGCCGTCACGGAAGTGCCGACGATGCCCACCGGAATCCGGGCGCGCAGGAGGCTCCCTGGGCGCAGGGCGGCAATCTGGTTCATGGGTTTTCCTGCCTGCCCGGCGTGAATCAGTCGGGGACTTTACGCCGGGGCTGTGAGGTGGCTAACATCAAAGCGTTGGTTGAACAGTTGTACCATCAAAAACAGACTTCAGGAAGTGCCATGACCTTTCAGACGACCCCCTTGGCCACCTTGGCGCAGCACCCGCTGGAGCAGCTCTCGGGCCGGGAAATTCACGAGGCCCGCCGGATCCTGGTGGATGCCGGCCTGGTGGCCGACACCACCCGCTTCGCCTACCTCGGCCTGGTGGAGCCGCCGAAATCGGCCCTATACACAGCCGGAGACGGGGCCGCTCCGGACCGCATTGTCCGGGCGATGCTCTGGGATGCGGCCCTGTCCCGCTCCCTCGACGTCCGGCTCACCCTCACCACCGGAGAAATCCTTGAACAGCGCGAACTGGATCCCGCCGTCGACGGCCAGCTGCCGGTGCTGATCGAAGAGTTCGGGATCATCGAGGACATCCTCGCCGCGGACCCGCAGTGGAAAGCCGCCCTGGCGGACCGCGGCTTGACACCGGAGCAGGTGCGCGTCGCGCCGCTCTCCGCGGGCGTCTTCGAGTACGAGAACGAGGAAGGCAAGCGCCTGCTCCGCGGCCTGGGCTTCCGGCAGGACTACCCGGGCGACCATGCCTGGGCTCACCCGATCGACGGCCTGGTGGCCTTCGTCGATGTGGAGAACCGCCGCGTGGACCACCTGATCGACGACGGCCCGGTGCCGGTCCCGGAGATCAACGGAAACTACACCGATCCGGAAATCCGCGGCGAGCTCCGAAAGGACCTCAAGCCGATCGAGATCACGCAGCCCGAAGGCCCCAGCTTCACCCTGGAAGGCAACCTTCTTTCCTGGGCCGGCTGGGATCTGCGGGTCGGCTTCGATGCCCGCGAAGGCCTGGTGCTGCACCAGCTCCACCACACGCACAACGGACGCAGGCGCCCACTGGTGCACCGCGCGTCGATCTCCGAAATGGTGGTCCCGTACGGCGATCCGTCCCCTTACCGGAGCTGGCAGAACTACTTCGACTCCGGCGAATACCTCGTGGGCCGGGACGCGAACTCCCTCAAGCTCGGCTGCGACTGCCTGGGCGACATCACCTACATGTCCCCTGTGGTGGCCGACGATTTCGGCAACCCGCGCACCATCGAAAACGGCATCTGCATCCACGAAGAAGACGCCGGCATCCTGTGGAAGCACACGGACGAGTGGGCCGGCTCCAACGAGGTGCGCCGCAACCGCCGCCTGGTGGTCTCCTTCTTCACCACCGTTGGCAACTACGACTACGGCTTCTACTGGTACCTCTACCTGGACGGCACCATCGAATTCGAGGCCAAGGCCACCGGCATCGTGTTCACGGCCGCCCTGCCGGACAACTCCTACGCCTACGCCTCCGAGATCGCCCTCGGCCTGGGCGCCCCGTTCCACCAGCACCTCTTCAGCGCCCGCCTGGACATGATGCTCGACGGCGCCGCGAACCGCGTGGAGGAACTGGACCTCGTCCGCCTGCCCAAGGGACCGGGAAATCCGCACGGCAACGCCTTCACGCAGAAGCGGACCCTGCTGGCCCGCGAATCGGAGGCAGTCCGCGACGCCGACGGCAGCAAGGGACGCGCCTGGCACATCAGCAACCCGGACTCGCTGAACCAGCTCGGCCACCCCGTCGGCTACACCCTTTACCCCGAGGGGCAGCCCACCCTGGCGATGGCCGATGATTCCTCGATTGCCTCGCGCGCCGCGTTCGCCCGGCACCACCTCTGGGTCACCCGGCACGCCGAGGACGAGCTCTACGCCGCGGGCGACTTCGTCAACCAGCACCCGGGCGGCGCCGGCCTCCCGGCCTACGTGGCCCAGGACCGTGACATCGACGGCCAGGACCTGGTGGTGTGGCACTCCTTCGGCCTGACCCACTTCCCGCGCCCGGAGGACTGGCCCATCATGCCCGTGGACACCACCGGTTTCACGCTGAAGCCGCACGGTTTCTTCGACGCCAACCCCACGCTCAACGTGCCACCGTCGTCCGCGGGCCACTGCGCCGCGTCAGCCACAGAGACAGCGGCACCCGCGGACACTGCAAAACCCTGCCACTGATAAGGTGACGACGGCCGGGCCTCTGCCCGGCCGTCGTCGCACGTCCCCGCAGTCCCCGGCATCCGGAGAGGAGCAGCATGCCCCGCTTGGTCGACCACCAGGAACGGCGCCGTGCGATCATCGAGACCACGTGGCGGCTGATTGCCGGGCAGGGCATCGAGAACGCCAGCATGCGGGACATCGCCCGGGAATGCGGGTATGCCGCACCCGGCGTGCTGGCCCACTATTTTCCCAACAAGGACGCGCTGCTCCTGGCGTCCTACGAACTGATCTGCGAGCGCACCAACGAGCGCATAGCCGCAGGCACCGCCGGCCGCCGCGGCCTTGCCGCACTGCGGAGCATGTGCCTGGAGATCATCCCGGCCGACCCGCTCACCGTCGTGGAGGCCCGGGTTGCCGTTTCCTTCTGGCAGCGTGCCCAGACGGAGGACGCGCTGCGCGCCGTGGGCCGGGAGGCGCTGCTGCATTGGCGCACCTTGATGATGGACTTCCTTGCGCAGGCGGAGCACGACGGCGAATGCGCGCCTTTGGCGGATCCGGATGCAGTTGCCGACGAGCTGCTGAACATCATGATGGGCCTGCACGTGACCTCGATGCTGGACCCGGACACGGTCACGGGCTCCCGGCAACGGCACCTCATGGAGCGTGCGCTGGGCCGGCTTACTCTGCAAGCGGCGCGGACGTCCGGCTAGGAGCGCGTCTCCTGTACCGGATGTGGCCGGCGTTGTAGGCTCGGGAACTATGGCTCTGCGACTTGTTCAGGTGAATTTCAAAGCCCGGGATGACGCGGCGCTCGGCCGGTTTTGGGCTGACGCACTCGGCTGGGGCGTTTCCAGCGAAGGACCCGGGGTAACCAACGTTGAACCCGTGGGCTTCAACTGGCCGGACCCCACCGCCGTCTGCATCGATGTCGTCGCCGTCCCGGACCCGGAAACGGTGAAGTACCGCGCCCACCTCGATCTCGCCACCACCTCCGCGGCCCACCAGGAGGAACTGGTGGCACGCCTGCTGGAGCTCGGCGCCACCCATGCCGACATCGGTCAGGGGGACGTCCCGTGGACAGTCCTGGCCGACCCGGAAGGCAACGTGTTCTGTGTCCTGGAGCCCCGGGAGATCTACCGGGACACCGGGCCGATCGCCACAGTGGTGGTCAACTGCTCTGATCCGCGGGCGATGGCGCGGTTCTGGAGCGAGGCCACGGACTGGACCCTGCACGAGGTGGACGACAATCACGCGCGGTTGCGTTCGGCCAGCGGCGTCGGTCCATACCTGGAGTTCCTGCGCGTCGAAGGCCCGGAGACCCTGTGGAACCGTGTGCACCTCGACGTGAAGCCCTACGCCGGGGACGATCTGGAAGCAGAAGTGGCCCGGCTGCGGGCCCTGGGAGCCACCGACGCGGACGTCGGCCAGGGTCCTGATGTGTCATGGCGCTGCCTTGCCGACGTGGAGGGCAACGAGTTCTGCGTCCTCGCCCCGGATAAGGCTGCGTTGGATATGGCAGGGGTCCCGGACTAAGTCCCGGAGCCTAGGAGCGAGCCGCCTTGGCGGCGGCGATCTGGTGCCGGACCGCCTGCGCCACCGCGCGCACCCGCGCCGTGGGACGTTGCGTCCGCAGGTAGGCGAGCACGGTCTTCAGGTCCGGCACGTCGTCCTGGATTTCCACCGTGGCCAGCTTGCCGCCGTCGTACGTCAAACCGTGCTGCGGACGCTGGTGCAGGATCGAATAGCCCAGCCCCCGCGCCACGAAGGTGCGCACGGTTTCGTAGCTTGCCGAACGGAACCTGACGTCCGGCTCCCGGCCGCCCAGGCGGGCGATGGAGAGCATGAGGTCGCGGCTGTGCGGCAGGTCCAGCAGCACGAAGGGATCGTCCTTCAGCGCGGACATTTTCACGCTGCCCGCACCGGCAAGCTTGTGGTCCGGGGGCACCGCCAGGTAGGGCCGGGCGGTATCGACCACGGAGGTGGCCATCGCCTCGGGGAGGTCCAGGTCATAGCAGAGGGCGAGGTCGGCCTGCCCGCTGAGCAGCGCCGCCACGCACCCCGAAGTATCGGATTCGATGACGTCCATTTCCAGGGCGGGATGGTCTTCGCGGAGCTTGCTCAGGACGCCCGGGAGCAGGAACGGCGCAAGCGTGCTGAAGCAGGCCATGCGGATGCGCCCGGCAACGCTTTGGGTTTCCCCGCGGGCGTGGTCAAGGCTTTCCTCCACATGGGCCAGGATGGACTGCGCGTCGCGCAGGAACAATTCGCCCGCAGGGGTCAGGACCAGGCCCTTTGACCGCTGCCGGATGAAGAACTGGGTGCCCACGTGGCGTTCCAGCTGGGCGATCGCGGCCGACACTGCCGACTGGGCCACGTTCAGCCGGACGGAAGCCCCGGTCATGGACAACTGGGCAGCGGCCTCGACGAAATACCGCAGTTGGGTGAGCGTGACATCCATTCACCGAGCATATCCTTTCATCTGTTTTTTCGATACAACTGTTCTAAAAGGACTGTTGGACAGATTTCGACGGCGGGCGGGAAGCTGATTCAAAGCATCCACCGAGACGAAGAGGCAGCGGCCAAGTGAAGCATCAGCGCATCCGTACGTTCAACACGAAGGACACCTACCCGGAGCAGAACCTGGACAACGATCTGTGCCAGGCAGTGGTGGCCAACGGCGTGGTCTACCTCCGGGGCCAGATCGGGCAGGACCTGGACACGCGCGAGTCCGTGGGGATCGGCGACGTCGAAGCCCAGGCGGAAAAAGCCATGGCCAATATCGACATGCTGCTCAAGGAAGCAGGCAGCAGCCTCGAGGACATCGTCAAGGTGACCGTCTACATCATCGATCCGCGCTACCGCGAACCCGTCTACCGCACCATGGGCCGCTGGCTGAAAGGCGTGTTCCCGGTGTCCACGGGCATCGTCGTCTCGGCACTGGCCCGGCCGGAATGGCTCGTGGAAATCGATGCCACCGCCGTGCTGTCCACCCGGAACACTTCCATGGAGGGAGCGGCGTGACCTTCAGCATCGCAGCCACCGACGGAAACGGCAGGTTCGGCCTCGCGGTTTCCTCGTCCTCGCCGGCCGTCGCCGCCCGCTGCGCGCACCTGCGCGACGGCGTGGGGGCCGTCAGCTCGCAGAACATCACCGATCCGCGGCTCGGCACCGCCCTGCTCGACCGCCTCCAGGCGGGATATTCCGCGCAGGAGGCGGTCGACGCCGTCGTGCACGAATCCCCTGCCGCCGCCTACCGGCAGCTGGTGGTCCTGGACGCCCGCGGGGGTTCCGCGGTGTTCAGCGGCGGGCACTCGTTGGGCGTGATCGGCGAGGGCCGCGGCCCGCGCAGCGTGGCTGCGGGGAACATGCTTGCCGGGCCCGGAGTTGCCCAGGCCCTCTGCGATGAGTTCGAGGCGACGTCCGGGGAACTCGAGGTCCGGCTGATGGCCGCCCTGCGCGCCGCGGAGGCGGCCGGCGGCGAGGCGGGGCCGGTGCGCTCGGCCGGCATGTCGGTGGTCTCCGGACACGGCTGGCGGGACACCGACCTGCGGGTGGACTGGCACGAGGATCCGATCGGGGAGCTCGGCCGGCTGCTGGAGGTCTGGCTTCCGCAACGAAACGACTACGTGGTGCGCGGCCTCGACCCTGCGGCCTCAGTGGGCTACGGGGTGCCCGGCGATGAGCGCTGAACCGGCCACAGCGATGACTCCGGCCGCACAGCGTGCCCGGGTGCTTGAGGCGGTCACCGCGCAGCACCCGGCGCTGATCCGGCTGTCGGAGACGCTGCACGCCAATCCGGAGCTCGGTTGGCAGGAACACAAAGCCGCCGGCTGGACAGCCGCCTACCTGGCCGGGCACGGCTTCGCCGTCGAGGAGGGGTACCTGGGCTTCCCGACGGCGGTCCGCGCCGTCGTCGGGAACGGCTCCCGGCGCGTGGGGCTGATGGCGGAGTACGACGCGCTTCCCGGGCTGGGCCATGCCTGCGGCCACAACATCATCACCGCGATCTCCTGCGGAGCCGCCGTCGCCCTCGCGAAGTTCGCCGCCGGGCGGGACCTGACCGTGGAGCTCTACGGCACCCCGGCGGAAGAAGGCGGCGGCGGGAAGATCGAGCTGCTGAAGAAGGGCGCCTTCCGTGGCCTGGACCTGGCCATGATGGCCCACCCCAGCCCGGTGGATTCCGCCGAGGCCAGGCCCTACGCGGTGGCGCACAACCATGTGGAGTACCGCGGCAAGTCGGCCCATGCCGCCGCCTACCCCGAGCAGGGCGTCAACGCCAACGATGCCTTCGTGGTGGCGCAGGTGGCATTGAGCCTGCTCCGGCAGCAGCTGCCGTCCGGGACCCGCGTCCACGGCATCCAGACCCGCGGCGGTGAAGCGCCCAACGCCATCCCAGAGAAAACCGAAGGCCGCTGGTATGTCCGCGCCGAATCCCTTGCCCAGCTGGGAGAGCTGGAGCAACGGGTCCACCGCTGCTTCGAGGCCGGGGCCGTGGCGTCCGGCTGCGAACTCTCCGTCACCCCGGAATCCGAACCCTACTCCGAGTTCCGCACGGAGCGGCGGGCGCTGGAGCTGTACATCCGGCACGCCGAATCCCTGGGTCGGGACTTCAACGCGCCTCCGGAGCAGGCCACCATGAACCGGGCATCCACCGACATGGGCAACGTGTCCCAGGTGGTCCCTGCCATCCACCCATACATCGGCCTGGGCTGCTTCCCCGCGGCCAACCACCAGCCCGAGTTCGCCGCGCACTGCGTCGGCGAGGCGGCCAACCAGGCGATTCACGACGGTGCCGCCGCCCTTGCGCTGACGGCGCTGGACTTCCTGGCGGGCTCCGGGAAGCCGCGTTGAGCACTACAGCCCCGGGGACCGCGTGGTCCCCGAGGAGGCTTACCGGGGCATCAGCATTGTTACAGGTAGTCCCCAGCCCGTTCCCGTGCGATCTCCAGCAGGGTGGAGTGGAAGGCGACCTCTGCCGGGGCGTAGACCTTGTCCTGGCGTTGCGCTAGGAGCACCCGCCGCAAGGGTGCGTCGGAGCCAAGGCTGATGACCCGGACATCGGGGTGCTGGAGGGCAACGGCAGTCTTGGGCACCATGGCTACGCCCATGCCAACGCTGACCATGGCTTGAGCCTCCTGGTAGTCGTTGGCCAGGAAGCCAATGGTTGGTTCAAAGCCAGCCTCGTGGGCGGAACGCTGCAGTACTTCCACCACGGGGTGGGCCTCAGCGCGGACAATCCAGGATTCCTTGCGGAGTTCCTCCATCCGGATCTCCTCCCGGTCGGCGAGGGGGTGATTGCGGGATACCAAGAGCACGGTGCTTTCGTGGAAAACCTCGGTCAAGCGGATGGTGTCATCGTGGAAGCGATTCCACGGATAGTCCCAGAGCAGGCACAGGCCGGTCACCCCGGACTGGAGGTCATTGACGAGTTCATCAAAGCGGGCGCTCCGCACGGACAGGCCGATGGCGGGGTACCGCTTCTTGAAGGCCCGGATCACCAGGGGGAGGAACGAACCGGCAAGAGTGGGAAAGGTACCCACGGTCAGCGAGCCGCGCTTCAAACCCGCGATTTGGTCAAGGTCGCTCCTGGCGGCGCTCATTTGCGCGACGATCTTTCGTGCGTGACCTGCCAGCACCTGGCCTGCTTCCGTGGGCACCACGCCGCGGGAGCGCCGATTCAGCAATGGCTGGCCGACTTCCTGCTCAAGTTTCCTGAGTTGTTGGGACACGGCAGACGGCGTGTACAACATCAACTCGGCTGCAGCGGTGATGGATCCCTGCTCCACGACTTCAACCAGCAGTGCCAGGCGCCGGATATCGAAAAGACTTTGGTTGTCATCGTTTAGCAACTCTTTACCCTCCGGTTGGAATGGTCAATTCTATACATTCCTGCCTTGCGGCCAGCGCTCGCGGGGCGGCTCTTCCGGTCATGATCCATTCCGCTGCGACTCCTCGCGCCTTGCCTCACAGTGAATGAAGTAAATCTACATCCCCCGACAGATATCCAACATTGTCTTCATTTGTGATCTGGCTCAATCTCGAACTATCCCCCTCAACACTTGGGGGCCTCGGAGAGCAAGGAAGAGATCATGAAGATCGAAGCGGAGTGGATGCGCGGAGGCACCAGCAAATGCTGGGTGTTCGAAACGGCACATCTGGAAGAGACCCAAACGAGCCCGGATGTGCTGCTTCCGCGGCTCTTTGGCAGTCCCGACCACCGGCAGATCGACGGCGTTGGTGGGGCAACCTCAACAACCAGCAAGGCAATGATCCTCAACCGGCCCCTCAGTGGCGACGTCGATGTCGAATTCACCTTCGCGCAAGTGGGCATCGAAGAGGCAGCGGTGGATTGGGGCAGCAATTGCGGCAACTGTTCTGCAGTGGTCGGCCTTTACGCCATCGAAAAAGGCTGGGTCATTCCCACCGGGGATGTCACTAGGATCCTTACGCGCAACACCAACACCGGCCAGATCATCATCCAGCAGGTAGCCACGCCCTCGGGAGCGTTGCCGATCTCGCCTCAGTCATACATGCCTGGAGTGCCGTTCCCCGGCTACCAGGTTGGGCTTGGATTCCAGGATCCTGCGGGCAAAACCACGGGCAGGCTTCTGCCGACCGGGGCGGCCCTCGACACGGTGACCGCCGGCGGGACCCGCTGGACCGTCTCCATGGTGGACGCTGGAGCGCCGGTAGTAATACTCCGGGCCGGGGACCTCGGCCTTGACCCCGAGCGGCACGACAGTTGGTTCGGCGGCGTTGAGTTGCAGCTGCAAACCCTGGAGCGCATTCGGCGCGAAGCAGCCGTTCGGATGGGACTCGCGGCAACCGCCAACGAGGCGGCCCGCGCCGTCCCCAAAGTCGCGATAGTTGCTCCCCCCGCCCGGTCCGACCGGGAAAGCGACGTCAGCGTCATGATGCTCTCCATGGGCAAGCCACACCCCGCCCTGGCAATCACGGGAAGCATCGCGCTCACACTTGCCGCCCGAACTCCGGGCACCGTCATGAACGAATTCATGGGCGACACACCTCAACCCACCCTGCGGCTGCGCACCCCAGCCGGGGTGATCAAGACCTGGAGCGAGGAGCGGGACGGATCCCAGTTCGTCGGCGTGGACCGAACAGCCCGCACCATCGCCTCCACCACCATCCACCTCCCCGAGGTCGTCGACAGCTCCGTCAACGCCTCCCTCGCCGGCGCTACTCGATGAAGAGAGAGCATCATGACTAAAACCGCAGAGAAAACCGCACCAAGCAACACCTATGGAGACAGCTCCCAGCGACCCAGGCGTCGCCGTCGTATCCTGCTGGTGACGGCAGCCACCATCATTGTCCTGGGCCTGGTCGCCCTCCTGTTCGGCGGCGTCCTGGGCAACCCTTCGGCTGCCTCGGAGTCGGAGCCAACCATGACCGCCACGCAGATCGTCCCGCTCGTCATCCTCGTTGTGATGTTCGTGGTTGCTACGAAGTGGCCTTTGAACATTGGCGTGATGGGACTCGTCGCCTCCTTCGGTGTGGGCTACTTCGTCCTCGGAATGAGCGACAAGCAGATTCTGGAGGAGTTCCCTGCGAGTATCGTCCTGACGATCATCGGCGTCACTTACTTCTTCAGCATGGCCCAACGGAACGGGTCGATCGACATCATCGTGCAGAGCTGCGTCCGCATGGTCAGGGGCAAAACCATGCTGCTGCCATGGGTGTTCTTCCTCATGGCCGCCGCCCTGACCGCACTGGGCACCTTCAGCCCCGCCGCAGTGGCTCTATTGGCACCGGCAGCCCTCGGACTTGCCTATGAGTCGCGTATCCACCCCGTCCTGATGGGCGCCTTCGTCATCAACGGCGCCCACGCCGGCGGCTTCTCGCCGCTTTCCGTCGCCGGCGTGCTGGTCCACGACATCGCCCACAAGAATGGGTTCCCCATTGACCAGGGCGCACTGTTCCTGGCCAGCTTCGCCCTCAATCTCATCCTCTCGGTACTGACCATTGTGGTGTTTGCCATCTTTGGGAAGCTGCGCGACAAGCACGCCAATGAATACGCCGGGCTGGGCACTCCCCGCATCGGCCGTCCAAACGGACAGCAAATGCTCACCTTGGCCCTGATCCTTGCGATCCTCGTGTGCACGCTGGGTTTCCACATGCCCATCGGATTCGTTGCGCTGTCCGCGGGCCTGCTCCTCGCCTTCGTCAACATCAAGGAACACAAGACCTTCATCGGCGGCGTCTCCTGGTCCACGGTCCTGCTGGTGGCGGGCATGATCACCTATGTTTCCCTGCTCCAGCACGTCGGCGTCATCGACACCCTCGCCGAACAGGCCCTGGCACTCGGCGCTCCCCTGCTGATCGCCCTCGTCCTCTGCTACGTCATCGGGGTTGGGTCCGCCTTCGCGTCCTCCACCGCCCTGCTGACCGCGTTCATACCCCTGGCCGGTCCCCTGCTGGCGAGCAGTTCACTGAGCGCCTCGGGAACTGTCGCCGCCCTGTCCATTGCCGCCACCGTGGTGGATGTTTCGCCGTTCTCAACGGACGGAGCGCTCGTCGTGGCCAATGCGCGCGACGCCGACCGGCAGCGGGTCTACCGCCAGCTCATGGCGTACGCAGGCGGCGTTGTTCTCGTCGCCCCGGCGCTGGCCTGGGCCCTGCTGGTACCGACCGGAATCATGTAACCGCCACAAGACCGCCGGACCCGCGTCCGGCAAGCGCACGGGAACCTGCTCTCCGGCGCAACAGGAGACCCGAAAGACGGGCGCAGGAACACCCCGTACGCACCAAAGGCAGGGCGGCTTTTCCAGCCGCCCTGCCTTTGCCTTTGCCTTTACCGTGTCGCGCTCGCTCAGACCCCGCTCGGCACCCCGTCGAGAACCCCGCCCGCCACCCCGCCCGCCACCAGCGCGTGCTGCTCGTTGTGGGCCAGGTAGCTGCGCTGGATCGAAATCTGGTCGGCAACGTACTTGGCGTCGTGCCACACGCCCCAGATAAAACTGGATCCGCGGCGCGACTGCCAAGGCAGCCCGAGGAAGTAGACCCCGGGCTCGGACGAAACGCCGCGCTGCTGCCGCGGCTTGCCCCTCTCATCGAATGCGTCCACCTGCAACCAGCCGTAGTCGACGGCGAAACCTGTCGCCCAGACGATCGAGCGGATTCCGGCGCCGGCGAGCTCGAGTTCGAGGATGGGGTCGGTGAGGCTTTCCGGGTCCGGCCGCAGCATACGGGCCCCTGGCTCCTCGGGAAGATCCAAGCCGTTGCGCTCAACATAGGCGTCGGCCTCATCGAGCAGCCCCAGGTAGTGGGCGTCGCCGTTGGCGATGTTGTCGCGGAGGTCAGCTGCAAAGCTGATGGTTCCGTTGTCGAAGGAAAGGGTCCTGCCGGTGAGCTTGATGCCCTCTTCGGCGAGGGCCCGGAAGTCGACAGTGTGGCCGCCGTCGGCCCCGCTCACCGCGATGGTGACGTGTTCTGCTCCCTGGGCAGGCGTGGAGGCGTCCCACATCCCCAGCACCCCGAGCCACCAACAGAAATCGCGCCCGCGGTAGCTCCGCGGGGGACGGTCGTGCGGACCGACCGAGAGGTGGACCTGCCGCCCGGAACGCTGGATCTCCGCGGCGATCTGCACACCGGAGGAACCGGCCCCCACCACCAGGACGCCGCCGTCGGGCAGCTGCTCCGGATTTCGGTACGAACTGGAGTGAAGCTGCACAAGCCCTGAAGATTCAGGGACGACGGCGGGAATCACCGGTTTCTGGAAAGGTCCTGTTGCGGCCACGACATACCGGGCGTCGAAGTGCCCGTCGCTCGTCTCCACGCGGAAACCCGGCGCACCGGCCTTCCTGCGGACGGACGTCACCTCGACGCCGCAGCGCACCGGTGCGTCGATTTTCGCCGCATAGGCCTCGAAGTAGTCCGCGACCTGCTCCTTCGAGGCAAAGTCGCCGGGCTCAAGGCCCGTGAACTCCAGGCCGGGAAAGCGGTCATGCCAGGCCGGCCCGTTCGCGACAAGGGAATCCCAGCGCATTGAGCGCCACCGCTCGGCGATGCGGTCCCGTTCCAGGACAAGGTGCGAAATTCCGCGGTCGCTCAAATGCTCGCTCATCGCGATCCCGGCCTGACCTGCGCCGACAACGAGGACTTCAACCTCTTGGCTAGCCATCAATACTCCTATGCAAGTTGACGCGCACGACATCAAAGATCGCGCCCTGGGTGACGGGTTTTACCCATCATCACGCGGGGATCTGCATCTGCATAGCGAATAAATCCGGCTAAGGAAATCGAAAATATTGATGCACTCTCGCGCGGTTCCCCTGCGTGTTGCGAAGGTACGCCGCCCGCTTCGCCACTCCCGCTACGCTTGTGCCTATGCAGAACCGTGACTGGGAAGAACGCGTCGCGGCCCTGTGGGCTTCGCTTGATGACCATGGGCGCGACGACTTCCATTCGGCGATGAAAAAGCTCTGCGCGGAACTGCCCGCCGGCACTGCCGACGCCGACTTCGAGCTCGCCGCCGCTTACGATTCCACGGGCTACCCGGACCGCGCCGTTCCCCTCTACGGCAAGGCGCTGGAAACGGGGCTGGAAGGTGAGCGCCGGCGTCGGGCAGTCATCCAGCTGGCCAGCTCGCTGCGGAACCTGGGCCGCCCGGACATCAGCGTTGCGATGCTCACGGACGAGCGCCGCCGCGGTGCGGACCACCTCTCCGACGCCGTGGACGCCGTGCTGGCCCTGGCCCTTGCCGACACCGGCCGGGAACGCGAAGGCCTTTCCCTCGTCCTCGCGGCGCTGGCACCGCATCTTCCGCGGTACCAGCGGTCGATGGC
>Ga0105246_10000179_pt1 | contig 31052 bp, 26 predicted proteins | sample KBSM64metaG_FD_99694 | JGI IMG/M metagenome (GOLD analysis project Ga0105246, IMG submission 99694) | Miscanthus rhizosphere microbial communities from Kellogg Biological Station, Michigan, USA - KBS M6-4 metaG | ecosystem: Host-associated > Plants > Roots > Rhizosphere > Soil | place... | reverse complement strand
ACAATCAGGCTGACCCAACGTATAGCCGGTTACGGGGCGATACTCGGGTGACATCAAAACTGTGACTACACCCGTAGAAGCTTATGTGTCGTTATCTTCGGACAGGGGTTCGACTCCCCTCGCGCCTCCATTAGTAGTATTAGAAAAAGCACCCAAGAGGGTGCTTTTTCGTTTTTAATGAGTTGAAAAGGGGTTGCTATCTTCTTCTCTAAAAGCATGTAAATGACACGATGCTTCTTAGATCGACTCCAGTAAACACCCATCTTCGACCGGTCCATCTAAAACCTGCAACGGATGTACGCCCTACGAAGGTTGGGAAGAACCAGAACGCGTTCCCATTTCTCAGCCAAACATATGTGTTGCGGAACAAGCAACCGGCAATAGCTCCGGGGTCGATGGCGAATGCTGTAGCAGCGGGTTGCGGTGGTGTGAATTGTGGAGGAGGAGAGGATGGGGGCTGCTGTGTTCCTTGTGGTCCTTGAGGCGGCATGAATGCCATAAGATTTCACTCCTTATTGATAGGATTGGGATTGGGTCAGGCCTATAATAATGAAATGGCGAGTAAATTGAATAGCACTAGGGGTAATACGACATCATTTTGGAAACCGGGAACAAAGCCTCGATTAGTCATAGGGCTTGGTAGTTTTAAGTATAAAATTCCTCTTTCGCAGTGGATGAGTAACCCTTCAAAAACATCGCCATCTGCTGTCTCTACCCGAACAAGTGCATTAACATGGTTTTTACATATATTTGTTACATGGTCTTGAATGGATTTTAAGTTATTCATAGTGGTTGGATCCATTCGAAACAATGTTTGTTCCTGTTGCCCCTGCAGTTGCAAGTTCATGGTCATGACCTCCAATTTAGATTCGTTCATTTTCTGCATTCTATGCAGAAGCCTATAAGGGAGTGACGGCTATATGCGATTGATAACAGGTCACTGTCCTTGGAACAGGGGAATTCTTGCGGATTCTTGGCTTTGTTGATAACTTTGCCGAAGCTATCGAAGATGGCATCTATCAAGGGGCATTAACAGTTACGTGAAATGAAAACACTGCATGGTGGGTTACTAAGGCTCTAATGCTACCTTCACTTATGTTCATGTGCTCTTCGTTGACCTATCAGGCTGCCATTTCGACAAAGGAATACTAACAGTAGTTTGCATAACAGATATCGAAACTCTAGCTAAAAGTCATGAAACAACTCATTGTCGTGAGAAAAAACGTTCACAAAGATGACAAATTACAACTTTTAATGGTATAATGTGAGAAAAAACATAAAGATTTCTATAAAAAAGGGGGATAGGGGGTAATTTGTCTAGGTACAGTTAGATAGATAGGCAGTGAAGTATAATTTGAATGGAGTGAATGACAGATGAACTTGAAAAAGTTATCGTTAGTGTGGGGTAACAGCTTGGATAAGTTGTTGCTACTACTCGCCTCTATCCTTGTAACTGCGAAATCTTCTGAATCTCATGACGTATATGGTATGGATCATTCTATAGGGCGGAACAAAGTGAGTATTGGAAGCAACCATTTAAATTGTTGCCCATCCTCACTTCATGGCCTATGACAATAGATGTGCAACAGATGTCGTTGCAGATGGAAAAAAAAGTCGTCAAAATTATCATGAACTATGATTCCATTATATTTGGTCTCAAGCATATCATTGAACAGTTTGAATTTATTGAGCATGTAGCAATTAGCAACGGATTAGAAACAGATGCCGTTGAACGGATAAAGCCTGATATTTTACTATTACAAGATTCGATTGCCTATCGACATGCCTCCAAACTGGCGAAGTGGAAAAGTAATGGAATTGTCGATCATATTATCGTTTTATATGATAAAGATAGTGAGTTGAAGGTGGATCAATTATGGAAATGTCAGATTGTTAGCTACTTACCACTTTACTCAGATGCCAAACAACTGCTGATTGCGTTTGAAGGGCAATTAAGTGGTTTTTCTATTATGCCTGCTCATATTGCCGAGCACATTGAATTAAGACAGTTGTCGCAGAAATCAATGCCCAAACTTACTCAAAATGAACAACGAGTACTGAAGCTAGTGGCAGAGGGGCAGACAAACACAGAAATAGCACAAACCATTCATTTAAGTGTTCGTACGGTAGAGACACATCTGAACAAAATATACCGAAAGCTTGACGTGCGTAATCGAGCAGAAGCCGTTTGCAAATACTTTCAAACTGCTTCACTTTAATTCATAATATTAGCCGAAATCTGAGACATGAACTGTCTTGGTTTTCGGCTTTCTTTCATTGCAGATTCTATTATAAGGAAAACCACATGGATAATTACAAGGATAACCACATGGGAAAATGTGGTTTTTACGGATGGGCGGAAAAATCATTTTAGAATAACATAAATTTAACAGGAAGCTGCTGATAGCAATGGTTAGATCGATGAAAGGAGGTGACAATCTATGAAGGCATTGGAAATGATAGGTGAGATTAATGAACAAGAATTGATGGAATTGTCGGGTGCCACAGAAGTACAAGTTGCTTCTTCTTGGCCTTGCGCCATTGTACCACCAGTAGTCATTTGGACGATCACAGATTCTGCTAATTCTTGCCCGACAACATCATGTTCTTCAAGATGCTAATTGTATTGATTTAAAAAGGAAGGTGGGGATATCAGATGGTTACTTTTCATTCGGGTCATCCATATATGAAGGGCTCATATGTATCGGAGCGAATTCCGGCTGGAGATACTCATCTCCGTCTGAAAGATCGTTCAGACACGCTTTTATCATGGATGGGACAATCCAAAGCAACCGAGCAGGAATTCGTAGCCAGGTTACAGTTAAAAGGCTTGAACCTTGACGAATTCAACCACTTGCTCGCTAACAAAGATATCCCCGCCACCTTACCTACGGGGTGGATGGGTGATCTTGATCGGATCCTAAACCAAACACCAGATTCATGGTTGACTGAGCATTTACATATGGGAATCGGTGTCGTAGTCATTCCATTTTTATACGAATATTCTGAACAAGTACGGCGTTGGCTCTCTCTCTCAAACACAGTGAAAATCCCGCAGGAACCTGTCTTGATCTCTCTGCAGTCCGGCTTCTTGCGTGATTTGCGAATGGTATCCGACCGGACGAGTGTCTATATGTATCATTTGGCAAAGGAACAGGAAGCTGGTCTGACGCTCGACACTTATGTGAAACGGCTAGCTTCGGGAATGACTGAAATCCAAAAACTGCTAGAGCAGTTTCCTGTGTTGGCTAGAATTTTGACAGAGATATCACTTCGGGCGGCGAATAATACGATTGAAATGCTTGAGCGTTTTCTGAACGATTATGACGAGATTGCTACGATGTATTTTGATGGCAGACAGATCTGCTTGAAGTCAGTACAGACCGGTGCAGGTGATGCTCATCAAAATGGAAGAACAGTCGCTATTATGGAATTCGATTCTAGCGAAAAGTTGGTTTACAAACCACGTTCACTGGATACAGATATTGCTTTCGCCGGATGGCTACGTTTTTTGGCGAATAAAGGACTCCGTTATGAGTTAAAAGGACCACTTACTTTATCTAAACAGCAGTATGGCTGGCAAGAGTTTGTAGAACATCGTCCATGCCAGAATGAAGCTGAAGTGAGACAGTATTATTATCGAATGGGTATGCTTTGTGGAATTTTGTATACGTTTCAATCTACGGACATGCACTACGAAAACATCGTTGCTTGTGGTGACATGCCTTATATTATCGATTATGAGACGCTACTCGCGAATAATATATATGATGAAGAGAAATTGGATTTCCCGATGTCCGGCCTTTACCGAAGTGTCTTTCTTTCTGGATTAATCCCTGTTGGACAAGTATTCCGTTCCCAAATTGATTTTGATCTGAGCGGGATCGGAGGCAAGCCAGACCAAACCTCGACAAATATGAAAGGTTGGGTGCTTAAGCAAGATGCTACAGATGAAGTTCAATTTGTAGAAGTACCTTTTACAACTGCTCAGCTCCAACATCTCGTGCAACTGGATGGCCAAATTATTGAGCCAGTCCACTATTTAGCAGAGATAAGTGAAGGTTTTAGGGAAGTATATTGGATCATTGCGAATGAGAAGGAAACAATGAAAAGGGAAATTCGTGACAGATTTGGTCATTTAACAGGGAGGGCCTTGTTACGTCCGACCTTTCTATACGGCCGCTTCTTGACGGCATCCCAGCATCCGAAGTATTTACGCAATGGGTTAGATCGGGAGAAATTGCTTGAAATGCTATGGAATATCGTGAAAGTTGATCATCGGTTCGAACAGATTGTACCGTCGGAAATCGATGATTTGCTCAACAATGATATACCGTACTATACCTTTCCGATAGCAGATACATGTTTATATACGAGTGATCAAAAGAAAATTCCAAATATATTCAAAAAAACGTGCCTAACATGGATTGAAGAAAGGCTTGATCAGTTTAGTGAAGATGATGTAGCTTACCAATTGCGTATATTGCAATACGCTATTCATTCCGCTCATGTCGAACATATGGAATTGCCCGAAATGGAAGCCTTGGACTATACGGATGGACTTCAATTAACTTCGAGCCAATTCAATCCGACAGACATGGCGATAGATATTGCGGATTATTTACTTGAATACCGATTGACAGAACAAGGTAATTCGACTTGGTTAGGGCTCAGAAATCATGATAATCGATTCCGTTTGACCCTATTGGATTTCTCGCTCTACAGTGGAACATTGGGGATTTCTATGTTTCTTGGCCTCATGTATGCGCAGACTGGAAATGCCAGCTATAAAAATGTCGCAATGGAGAGCTTTCGATATGTCATTTCTGTTTTTGAACGGGTGGCGGAGGATGAATTGTCACCATCCGTTTTTAATGGCAGAGGTTCTATTGTCTATGCTGGATTTTTTTTGGATGCACTCTTTGATTTTCCTGAAGCGCGCCATGCAGCCAAATTTCAGTTAACAAAGATAAAACAACATCCTGAGTCATCGCTGTTCACTCCATCGGTGGATGAACTGCAACCAAATCTGGACTTTCTCGATGGATATGCGGGGATCATCACGCTATGCATGCATATTTGGGAAAGGTTTGAAGAGCCCGAGGCTCTTGAGACAGCGCGTATTTATACGGCGAGACTCTGTCAGCACTTAAAACAGAATCCAGCAAAATTGATCGGCTTCGCCCATGGTTCCTCGGGGATGATATATGCTCTTCGAAAGGTAGAGGCATACGGTTTGCTTTCTCCTGATGAAGACGTGCTGGATACCTTGTTGCAATTCGAGCGAAGCCATTATGACTCTACGAGAGCTAACTGGATGGATCTGAGGGGACATGTGGAGGATCCATTAGGCTCATATTACTGGTGCCATGGAGCACCGGGTGTGTTACTAGGCCGCAGTGAGTTAGAGGAAACAATAGATGAGGCTGAGAGAGTAAAGCTGCTGGGCAATATGATTGAACACGCAACAACCAATCCCAGATTATCTTTATGCCACGGTGTTTTTGGAATTGTGGAAATTCTGCTGAGCCTAACTAACAATCCCGGTTGGCAAACGTCAAGCTTGATGATACATGATGCAATATGGCGTTTGGTAAACCGGACGAGTATCTCCTCACAAATGGAGGGCATGAAGGATCGCGGTTTAGTAGGTTTAATGCTGGGCGTTTCGGGAATTGGCTGGACGTGCTTGCGGCTTGCTAATTCAGAACTCCCATCGGTGTTAAAGCTACAATTTCCAGCCAAAGTTGTAACAATAGCAGAACAGTCGAATCCCGTACTTGCTGAGGAGGGGGCGCGTTGATTCGGAAACGGAACATTCCGTTCATTGAACAGATGAGCCAAACGGAATGCGGCATTGCATGTATGGCAATGCTTTGTGCCTACTACGGAAAACATGTAACCTTATTTGAATTACGCGATCGCATCGGTAGCGGTAGGGATGGAAATACATTATATGATTTAAAACGATTAGGCGAAGATTTAGGGCTCGAGGCAAAATGCTACAAAATTGAAGATTTAAATCTATTGTCCCAGTTGAAAGAGCCATTAATCTGTTTCTGGGAACAAAAACATTATGTCGTATTAGAGAGGATTAGCCCTAAATATTACTACATTCTAGACCCTGCCCAAGGGCGAATGAAATTAAATAAGGAACAATTTATGGCTTCGTTCTCCAACTATGTTTTGCATGGTAAACCGGGTGCAATGTTTCAACAACAAAAGCCGAAAAGTCTCTGGAAGCCGTACTTGGAAATGTTGTGGAAAAAACCGAAATTGCTCACATTTATGCTGCTCACTAATTTGCTGCTTCAATTGTTTGTGCTAATTTCTCCTATATTTGTGCAGCAGATGATTGATAATGTCGCAATTCAGGATAATAGCAAGAACATAAACGTATACTTGCTCGGGATGATCGTTTCGTTGGGACTATACTTTGTTTTTGCACTAATTAAAAATGAAATTTCCATTCATGTGTTCAAATATTTAGATCGTTCGATGTCTTGGCAGTATTTTCGTCACCTGCTTGTTATTCCGTACAACTTTTTTCAGATTCGCAGCACAGGGGATCTGATGTATCGTTTCTCTAATTTGCGATCTATTCGGTTAATCCTATCTAACCAAGTCATGAAAAGTATTTTAGATGCGATTTTGTTCATTGTCATTGTGAGTTATATGCTTGTGAAATCGCCACTATTATCAGTCTATGTATTCTTGTTTGCAGGATTGCTCTATCTTGGGATTCAACTGCTAAGACCGCATTTACATGAAGCAAGTCGTAATGAACTATCTAAAGATACCAAACTGTTCTCCTATCAGAACGAATCTGTATCCGGAATTTTGAACATAAAAATTACTGGAGCGGAAGAGACGGTATCACAGCGATGGAAATCGTACTATGACCAGTTTGTTAAAGCATTTGTCACTCGTGAACGACTGTATGGTGTTTTAAGCGCATTTTCCGGGGGCTTGACCATGTACATGCCTTTATTCATCATCTGGATTGGTGCGGGCCATGTAGCGGCGGGGGGCTTGTCCTTAGGTGAACTGATCGCTTTTCAAACAATTGCGGTCTACTTTATAAGCACTGCAAATTCACTAATTTTGTCACTGGAAACATTTTATCAGCTAAAAGTGTATTTACGGAGAATTCGAGATGTGGTGGATACCCCGGCTGAGGTTCCCGATGGCGTTGAGCTGCTTCAGGCAGAGCTAACAGGTGAAATCATTTTTGAACGGGTATCCTTTGCCTACACTTTGTATGCTGAACCCACGTTAAAAGATTTAGACTTTAAAATTCAAGCAGGTCAGAAAATTGCAATTATCGGGGCTTCTGGATCTGGAAAAAGTACATTGGCGAATTTACTTGTAGGTTTGTATCGACCGAGTGAGGGCGAAATCTACTACGGTCCGCATCGCTTGGAGGAGCTCGATAAACCGTATATCCGCCAACAGATGGGAATCGTCAACCAGCAACCATTTATGTTCAATCAATCGATTGTTGACAATATTAAAGGCAATAATGAGCAAGTCACGATGGATGATATCGTTCAGGCTGCCAAAGTGGCGCAAATTCATGAAGAAATTATGAGCATGCCGATGAAATACGAAACCTTATTGTCAGAGAATGCTCAAAATATGTCCGGCGGGCAAAGACAGCGATTGGCAATTGCCAGAGCACTCGTTCATATGCCAAAAGTTATTGTATTTGATGAAGCGACTAACGCATTAGATAGCATTAATGAGAAGAGAATTGATGAATTTTTGTCGCAGTTACAATGTACACGAATTGTGATTGCTCATCGACTATCAACGATTATGGATGCCGATCAAATCTTTGTGATGTCAGATGGAAGCATCGTAGAGAAGGGAAGACATGATGAATTAATTCAAACGAGTGCCTATTATCAAGATCTTGTCGAAGCCTATCGCTTCATGGATATGAAAGGAGGTGAGAAAAATGTCATATCAAGCGTTGAAAAACCCGTACTCCAGAACTCATAATAACGTACTTCCCATTGAAAACCCTCTTGTTGAATTGAAAGAGGATGAACTCTTGAAAGCTGGCGGTGCAGCACAACCGCAATGGGCAGAAGTCATTATTACGAGCTTAGCATGTGCCGCTGCGAGTTATTTCATTGGTAATCCAGGGCATGTGTGCACATTGACAGTTGAATGTCAGAAGTCTTGTAACTGATTAAGCAAAGAATAGAGAGACCGAAGGTTTTTACCTCGTCTCTCTATTATCATTTTTGGGGGTGATTCTATGTCCATCTTCAATTCAACGATCGCATACAATGCGCTTTATATTCATGAACGTAAATTATGTGGACCAAGTGAGTCTGATGCTGATCTGTCTTTGGTTATCCCATATTGGCAACAACTGTTGGATTTTGAAAATGAGCAGTCTTTCCAATCGCATATCGAGCGTAACTATCAAATCGATATTTCCTTTCTCCGTCGTCACTTTTCTGCAGACTCATCTGGTTTCAGTAAAGTGACTTCCCTCGAATCTACAGCATCGAGCTGGCTTGAATACATGACAAACATTTTTGATAATCGGTTATTGCAACAAGATGATGAAACAGATTATAAGCGAGATATGGAAGGAACGAACTTATCGGCTTTTCCATTTCATCGCTTTTATGAATTTTTCGTTCGGGAGTTATATTTTGATTTGTTTAGAGACATAAGGATAACTACGAAGACGACGATATCCCGGTTAGCGAAGCATAATATTATTCAGTATTACCTGGATCTGTTGTATGCAGTAACACACAAGACTCTTATGTTAGAAATTAATTACTTGCGGATGGAAGGCAAGCTGGAAGGGGAAAGCCCCGAGCAACGCTATTTAGCCTACGTCACAGATTTCCTTGAAGATAACAACTATCTCCAGGGCTTGGTGGAAGAATATCCGGTCATGTTTAGACTTATCGCAGAAAAAACTCGAAATCTCAAACAATTTGTTCGTGAGATCATCGCTCATCTGGAGCAGGATCGATACGAATTACAGCAACAATTTGGTCTGAAAGAAACTGAAATTGTTCGATTTATGTTGGGTAGTGGTGATGCCCATAAACAAGGGAAAACGGTAGTTATCCTTGAATTTGGTTGTGGTACAAAGTTAGTTTATAAGCCTCGTCATATGGGAATTGATGAAACATTTCAGCAGTTTTTACAATGGATGAATGAGCAGGTGCAAGATGGGAGACCACTTCGGACAGTCGGCGTGTTGAACAAACACAAGTACGGCTGGATGGAGTTCATCCCTTACCAAACTTGTGTATCGAATGAAGAGCGCAAGCGGTTTTATTACCGTCTAGGTAAACTGCTATCTGTGCTACATACGATGAATGCTACTGATTTTCACTATGAAAATATTATTGCGAATTCGGATCAGCCTGTATTAATTGATCTGGAATCGCTGTTTCATCATACGATCAGCCAAGATCATAATTATACAAAGAGTGGCGCTATTAATCGGGCGCTTACCCTAATTCGGGATTCGGTTTTATCAACTGGCATAGTGCCAACCAACATCAATCGAGAGCAGACTTTTGACATTAGTGGAATCGGCGGAATAGGAGAGCAACAAAGCCCCTTTCAAATTCAAACGATAGAAGGCCAGAATACGGATGAGATCCGCTTGGTTAAGCAATTCGGTAAGCTTACTTCCGGGAATAATACCCCTCTATCGACAAATGATATAAACGGGGAAGACGATGAAATTATGAACTATCTGGATGATCTGTCGGAAGGTTTTCGATCAGGGTATAACGTATTTCTTTCCCAGAGGGACGAAGCGGCAAGACAACTGGAAGCATTCAAGGATTGCGATATCCGAAAGATATTAAAAACGACAATGGTTTACAGCAAGTTGCTTCATTTGAGCTATCACCCTGATTTTATGCGTAATCAGTTGGATCGGGAGCTCTTGCTTAATCGAATTTCTCTCGCAGCGGATCACTTGGATCAACAAATAATTAGGGCTGAGATCGCAGACTTATTAGAGGGCGACATTCCATACTTTTCAGCAACGCCTTGCGGCACTTGGATACAGGATTCACGTAGCCTAAAGATTAATGATGTATTTGTTGAGGATGGGTTAACGAGAAGTTTGCAAAAGTTATCCCAGTTTTCTGAAAGTGATTTAGTCCAACAGATACAGATTATTAAAGCGACAATATCAGCGGTTTATGCTAAGGAAGATATTAAGATTGTTCAGTTGAAAGATTGGAAAGTGCCTGAATCTGAACCGATTAATTTGCTTGAGAAGGCCAAGATTATTGGAGATACGTTAATCCGTGAGGCCATTCAATATGAAGGAGAGCAAGGCTTAGAATTTTGCTGGACCAGCATGGTGACCAAGGGTGGAAGAAAGCACTTTTGGCAGTATTCCGTGACGGGACCTGGTATATACGATGGAAATCCAGGTATTGCTTTGTTCTTTGCTCAACTTTGGAACTTGACGAGAGAAGAAGTATATCGAGATGCGTGTTTTGCTACCATTCGACCGATTGAAATGATTTTAGAAGAATTAATCCATCCAGATCAGATCAATCTGGGGGCATTTTTGGGTTTAGGCGGTATGGCATACGGTTTTGCGCAACTGGGCAGTGTGTTAGATGATCCAGCAATGAAGCAAAGCGCTAACCGTTTGTTGAAGGAGATCCCCAGATTGCTTCCGCAAGACCAATTGTATGATTTGATTGGAGGAAGTGCCGGGGCTTTGGCTGTTATAGCAAGCATGCTTGAACAGAATCAAGAAGATGCCTGGTTAATTGACATTGGAGAACAGCTAGTCAAGCATCTAATTCAACATGCTACTCCAATGGAAACCGGGATAGCATGGAAGCCGGGGAACTCTCCGGAAAGTCCGTATATCGGTTTCTCTCATGGAAATGCGGGCATCATCTTTGCTCTATGTCGTTTTATGCCTTGGTCTAGACAACAAGCAGCTATCCATAAGATTGTTCAGGCTGCGATTGATTATGAAAACCGCTTTTATGATGAATCGGTTGAAAATTGGTTCAGTGAACATTTGAATCACCATTCCATTGCGTGGTGTCATGGCGCGCCCGGTATTTTGCTTTCAAGAATAGAAGCCATCCGCAATCAGATTGATCATGGGTTACTGGAACGCGACTGTCAAGCTGCCTTGGCGACGACTCTTGATGTATCTTTAGGGAGCAATTTTTCATTATGTCATGGAAACCTGGGTAATCTCGATGTATTATTGCAGGCTGCACAAAGTTTAGATTCGCAGCAACAATCACTGATTCGAGCAAAGCAATGTTTAATATTGGATGAATTGTTCCGCTATTCTGATGTCATTCATGCGGATATTAACGCCATAGGCGTGATGAATGGTTTGGCCAGTATTGGATATGGCCTGTTAAGAATAGCGGATCCTCATCACGTTCCCTCCCTGCTGACTTTAGAACTAAAAGGGCCGAAAGGAGTGGTGACCTCCGGTGGAGACTTCTCTTGGCCGGCAAACGCAATGCGAAATATATAGTAAATTATTTCTTACCTAATGTAATATATTCTTGACTTTAGGTGAGGTATAATTTACAATTGTTGTAAAGGAGGGAGTGACTTGACAGAATTATTATCAAACAACATCTATATGCAGCGTGCCGAAAGAAGATGGTCACAGAAGCATCTAGCCGATCTAGTCGGTGTCAGTAGACAGACTATCCTCTCACTTGAAGCAAATCGCTACAATCCTTCCTTAGTTTTAGCATTTCGTATTGCAGAGGTTTTCGAGGTGGGAATTGAGGACGTATTTCAATATCTCCCTCAACAGCCGAAAGGGGATGAGTGATTTGTTTATGACTTATTTGCTACCAGCTGCTTTGTTTATCTTCTTTTTGTCCAGCTTATACTTTTTGTTTGTTTTTCCTCGGGAAAAAGATGAACGCTACAACTTAATTATGATGTATTCTTTCAAGTATGCTTACTATGTTCTGATGGCTATGCTGCTTGCAACATTTATCTTTTCCAAATTACTGAATTTTGAAGTTGTAAATGAATACTTTACAGAGGCAATTCTGGTCGATCTGCTTGCAGCACATCTCGCCTTTACACTAACGGCCATAATTCTAAATCAAAGGATGTAGGTGATACGAGGTGAGTGTGCAACCAGTTCTTGCTGTTAATCAGATGACCAAAAAAAGGGGCAACGATCCTATTATTCGCTCGGTTTCCTTTAACATTGAGCGTGGTGCGGTATTCGGTTTAATCGGGGAAAACGGTGCAGGAAAAACAACAACTCTCGGAATGATCTGTGGATTGATTAAACCGACCTCCGGCTCCATTTATATCGAAGGGATCCCTGTGGGTTCAAGCCGGAAACAGGTGCTTAGACATGTTGGTGCATTAATTGAAGAACCTCAGTTCTATAAGTACCTGACCGGGATGGAACATCTGTTATACGGAAGTCGTCTGTACGGAAAGGTTACAACCGAACGTCTGGATGAGGTGCTTTCTTTATTGAAAATGAAGAACTTCATTCACAAAAAAGTTGGACACTATTCGATGGGGATGAAAAAACGACTTGCGATAGCTCAGTGCTTGCTGCATCGCCCTTCGTTACTTATCTTGGACGAACCAACCAATGGGCTGGATCCGGGAGCGATGATTGAATTTCGGGAAATCGTGCAGAGAATTACGACCAACTTCCAAATTTCAGTTCTAATTTCGAGTCATCATCTTAAAGAAATTGAACCGATTTGTGACCAATTTGGCCTGTTGCAAGATGGTGAGTTAACTTTGCTTGGCAGTAAAAATTCCCGTTCTGCCGATAGCAATAGCGATAGTGTTGTTTTTGTTATTGAAGCTAAAGAGCTTGATAAAGCCCATGCCCTGCTACAACAACAGAGCTACATCTTTGAGCCAAGGTTGTATCATGAAGATAAGATCATGTTTAAGATGGATCGCAGTCACTACTCTTCTCTGCTTATGTTGCTAAGCCAGGTGGGAGTGCAATCTATAAAGGAAAAGTCGTTTGATTTAGAGGAAGCATATTTGGAATTGACCCGTGATGATGAATGGGGTGGAAGCTGATGTTGGCATTATTGCAGGGTGAATGGTTGAAGATTCGGCGACAGAAAGTTATATATCTGGTGCTTGCAGGACTTTTCGTGTTGACGATTGCGCATGGGGTATTTCAAGCGTTTCAACAACCTGCTGACCCGACACCGGAGTCGTGGCAGCCAGCTTTGCAGAGTGAGTTGATCCGATTGCAGGAAAAGCAGCCTGAGTTGAATCCGGGGACATTAATGTATGAAGTCAATCGAGACAAAATCTTACTGTATCAATATCAGCTTGAGCATCAAATTCCGCCGGACAACAGCCAAAACGCATGGAAGTTCCTCTCCAATAACAAACTGTTGCTGACAATTTCCGGATTGTATCTGATTACGATGTCTGCGTATATAGTAGCTTCTGAATACCAGCAGGGCACCATCAAATTTCTGTTCTTAAAGCCAGTTTCGCGTGTGTCTGTTATGTTAGCAAAAGGGTTGATTATTTGCTTCTTGCTGGTGTTAACCGTCGGATTTTTAATTATCGTTTCGTTTTTAACCGGGCTTGTCTTATTTGGAAATTCTGGACCTGCGGAAACCCTGGTGGTGTTGGGAGACGAAGTGGTTGTTCAAAACGTAGCCTTCGCTACTCTCCGCTATTATTTTTTCACAGCTTTAGGGATCGGCGTGTTCTGCGCAGGTGCATTTACGTTAGCTTGTATAATAAGAAGTGTAGCTGTCGTTACAGCCATCTCGCTGTTCCTGTATTACTCGGGAGAGTTGGTAACCCGGCTATTAGCTGCCAGATTCAGTGCGGCCAAATACTTATTATTTGCCAATACGGATTTGAATGTGTATTTTGAAGGCAGTGCATTTGCTAATGGAATGAGTGTGCAGTTTTCAATAACGGTTGTGTTCATTTATCTACTTGTCTTTGCAGCTTTTGTAATGAGGAGTGTCCACAGAAAAGATGTTCCTTTGTCTTGAACAAATAAAAGACGGAAGAGATCGTCCTCACTAGGACGTGCCGGGGTCATGCCTTCTCCGCTAATCTTTCCTCATCGTATGTTTGCTCCCATCTGACTGCTAGGTGGGGGCTATTTGACGCTTATCCTAAATTAACAGAAAATAGGAAGGAAGTTGGAATGCATGGGCCAGATGTTAAGGGAAGATTTTTCTGAAATTAGGTGTGGTAAGATTGCATGTTATAAATAAAGAAAATGAGAGGAATATATTTTATGAAGAAGAGGAGCATTCTTTTCGCCGCTCTATGTATTGCTGTGGCAATGATAGGGATGGGTATCCAAAAAACGAAAACCGAGAACCTTGAAACTGGAGTATCTAGTTATCCTGCTATTCGTCCTGTTATTGCAGACCAGACGACAAGTCCATCGATTAATCATACTCGAGGCTCCATTGGGGAGAACGTAACTGGAGGAGCAGTTGTGCAGAAGCACTTTACTATAGATAAGGGGTATGGCCATATTGAACTTACTATGGAAAACTACAGTAGCCAAGCCGTCTCCGTTAGTCTGACACATAACTATACCGGGAAAGTATATTTTTCTAGAGAAATACCCGGAATGGGAGCATTGACGTGGAGAAATTTTGAACAAGGTTACGAAATGGGACTACGTGGAGGAGACTATACACTTCAATGGAGTGGAGGCGGAAGTGAAGTGAATGGGAAGTTCACTGGGAGAACCAGTTCATCCGTTTCCGACTTTACTGTTCAATAAGTTCGATATCTGACTGGAAGCGAAATGGGACTACATTTCTCAGCATATAAAAAGAGTGGGGAGGTTACCATGGACTATTTCCTGAATATTCAGAGATGCGTTGATTATATAGAAATACATCTAGACCAGGACTTGGACGTTAATGAAGCCATTAATAAAACACATATGTCCAAATTCCATTTTTATCGTCTCTTCAAAGCAGTAGTGGGTGTAACAATCCATGAGTACATAAAACGAAGAAAATTAAGCGAAGCTGCTGAACATTTATTTCGCACCAATGATGACGTGCTCACAACAGCAGTCACATATGGTTTTCATTCACAGGAAGTTTTCACACGTAATTTTAAGAAATATTTTGGGTATCCTCCTGCTCAATTTAGAAAGTTGAAGCCGGAGAATTGGCAATTGCTCGCTACAAAAAAGATCCGTGTTGATGCATTGAGACTAGACACCAAGGCATATAACGGGAAGGTAATCATTCTGGAACATGTGGATTACATCAGAAACTTAACTTTGGTTGGTATAGAGCGGGTGACAACTAACGATGAAGGATCTACCGTTACAGAAGCGATGTTACATTTTCTAAATATTGCTGAAGAGATCACGAATCGAGTCAACCAAACAATATATCGTCTATGCTATGATATCCATGAATTAGATGAGAATGAGACCTATAAAGAGCTAATTGCCTATGAGGTAAGAGATGCTTCACACGTTCCAGATGGAATGAAAATAAAACATATTGATGGTGTGAAAGTTGCCACCTATACACATCATGGATTTTTGTTTAACGAAGAGGAAAAGAAAATTATAGATACATATCAGTTTTTATATCGCTATCGCATTCCTTTCGCAGAGCATGACTTAACAAATGATTTCATCCTAGAGAAGTATGGAACTGAATTTAAAGGTCCATTTCATCAAGATTCGGTCATGCATATTTCTTTTTCTATAAAGTGAAATGTAGCAAGGAGTATCAAATGGGAGCAAGCATATCTCTGATAGGATAAGTCGAAGGGGTCAATTAGACTCCATCAGGCAGAATTCATATCGGAGGGATTCGAATGTGTACTACTTTTATTCTTCAAAATGATCATTCTATGTTGCTGGGGCAAAACTATGATTTTTATTATGGTCATGGGCTAATTGTGATAGGCAAACGTGGTATTGAAAAAGAGTCACTGAAAGTGAAAGGGCAAAAAAGTAAAACGTGGACTTCAAATTACGGAAGTGTTACGTTGACACAGTTTGGCCGAGAGCTGCCGATCAGTGGGATGAATGAAAAGGGGTTAACTGTTGCAATGATGTATCATGATGAGGGACAATTACCTGAAGAAGATGAACGGGCTGTGATGAATGAATTGCAATGGATGCAATATCAACTAGACCAATTTTCAACGGTAGCAGAAGTAGTTGATCACCTGGAGGAAATCAGAATTGTAAAATCGTTATATGCGCTGCATTATACGGTTGCTGATGCACTAGGACATGTTGCTCTCATTGAGTTTGTCCATGGTATTGCTCAAGTTATTCATGATGAGAGTTACTTTGCGTTATCTAATAGTAGCTTCAAAACATCTAAACAATATGCTGAACAGTTCCCGCAAATTCCAATATCCAAGCTTTCCAAAGAAGTGAACTCTCTTGATCGATTCACGCTGGCTTACCGTCATGTTGAACGTATAATATCAGATGCGCAACAAGCTCCTATCTTAGCTGATGAAGCTTTTTATGTGTTGAAAGAGTTATCGGTATTACGATCTTCTAACGAAGATTGGGAATGGGTTGGTGACGAAAATCCGCCAACGTTAACCTTTTGGAGCGTTGTATTTGATTTAAAACATGCAGAGATACATTATATAGATAACAACAACAAGAACATCCGTACGATTGAGTTGAATTCAATGAATTTCTCAAAAACGGAACCAACGTTATGTCTTCGATTAGACAATGCATTGACGGGGTGTGTTAATACTGCATTTAACCCGTATACCACTCAAGAAAATGAACGAATTGTTCGATTAAGTTTTAAACCCATTAGTGATATAGTTCCTTTAGATGAGCAGTTGAAGCTAGCGGTGTATCCAGATCAGTTTAAGTGAAGAAGAACAAAAATATTACATAAAGTTGGTGAATTCAAATGAGTGAAAAACACTGGCTTGTCGTGCAATATCCACTGAAGAGTGCCACGGGCAGTAAACGCGATCAGTGGTTGAAGGAGAAGGTCATGGAGTATCTTGAAACTGCTCTAACCCAGCACGAACTGGGGGAAGTCGATGGATGTGACCAGGGGAACAGCGTGACCGATCCGAAGAAATATGTGATGAACATCTTCTGTGTAGTGACGGATGAAGAGCGGGGCATAGCGTTGGTCAAAAAAGTACTGCGAGAGGGCCGGTTAGACTATACCCGTATCCAAATTGCAACCATGCCTTACGGTTCGGAAGGGAGCTACACGCTGAAGTTTGCTTCCAAAAAGGGTGTCACTGAGTTCTCACTATAATCTCAACTACGTATTCAATATAAGCGATCTCCACAGCTAACCGTGGAGGTCGTTTTTTTTGCGCGACTAAAGCAGATATATTCCCAACTCATGTTTTTGGCCTATTACTTCTTAGCTAAACCAACATAAGCCAGCAGAAAGCAATAAAAGGTATTGAGCCCCTTCCAGATCCAGGCATACAATTGTATCAAATCCGCGAGAGTGTAAACACCCCGGAAATTTCAGTTAATCGGAGGGTCTGATGTTGAAAAGGAAGTTCTATCTAAAGTTTCATTTGAGAGAGTTTATGAGGCGCAAGCCGAAGACACTCGCCTTTAAAATCCCTTTTGCGTACTTTGTAATTATTCTGCTAACGGTGGCATTCAGTGTGCTCGTGCTTAGCCGTATTTCAGAAAATGATGCGCAGCAGAAGATCAACGAAGCGTCTCTGCAGACGATTACGTCGATCCAGACGAATGTGAATCTCATGATCGAGAATGTGAACAATTATTCTAAAATGATATTTTCCGATCCCAACCTGCAAAATCTGCTTCGTCAGGGCAACGTGTATTCCAATTTACAGACACAATCCAAGGTTAGCTCGTATTTGACTAATCTTATGCAAGCGGTTCCAGTTATCGATTCGGTTTACATTTACGACAACTCAGGGCATCGCTTCTCGGTGGGAACACAGGAGTGGCCTGCTTTTCTGGAAGTGAATGTGGAGGATGCACCGTGGTATGAGCAGGCTTTGAATTACAAAGGACGATACCTGCTCAGGCTGAATGGCGGCGATAATAATAGTCAACAAAGTAGTGACCTCCTAACCACCGGAGAGAGTTCCGAAAAGGATAAGGAGAGGGACAAGGATAAAGTGGTCTCTTTTATTCGATTAATGCGAGACCTGGATGATACCTCTCCACTGGGATTTCTTGTTATGAATATCAAAGAGAAATCCATTGCTCAGGCTTATGCCAATCTACCGGCATCCGACTCATTCCAAGTGGCCATTCTGGACGAGCATCAGCGAATCATCGCCACAAACGCTGCTATAAATACCGCAACGAACGCTACAACCCATATTTCAACCCATGCGGCTTCTACAACATCTGCAAAATCTACAGCACTTACAGCAACTCTAGTATCTCCAGAATCAGAAGGGTCTGATTTATCCGAAGCATCCACGCCCACGGCTCATAAGCAGGCAGGTATGCACGAAATTCTGGAGGCCAATCAGGCTCAATTACGAAAAGCATTTCAGGAACAGCCCTCCGGCGTATTGATGTTGCAGTCTGGTGGACAGGATTACGCAGTGACCTACAGCTCGGCTGGTGACGATCAATGGAAGTACATCAGTATGAGTCCTTACCGTGCAACAGATACCCGTAATAAATCCTTGGTTCTGCTTGCTTTTATGCTACTGGCGGTAAATGGGTCGGTCTTTTTCATCAGTTCTTTCATCATTTCTCGCAGCGTGATCAAGCCGATTCACAAATTGCTCCGTTCCATGCAGAAAGCACCAAGCGGCAATTTCCGAAAAGTCAAAGTGGAGCTGAACAGTTACGAATTCGAACAGCTTTACAGCGGGTACAACCAGATGATTGAGCAGATCGAGCAGATGCTGAGGCGCATTATTCAGGAGCAGCAGATGATTCGCCGAGCTGAACTGAATACCCTTCAGGCACAGATCAAACCACATTTTCTGTACAACACACTCGACTCGATCAATTCTCTGGCGATGTCCGGTATGAATGACAAAGTGTGCGAGATGCTGGAGGCACTTGGAAGTTACTATCGGCTGAGTGTGAGCAAAGGCAATGAGGTCATCACACTTCGCGAAGAGGTTGAGATTGTGCAACATTATCTAACTATCCAGCAGGTGCGTTATCCGGGTGTATTCGAGGTGCAGTATGATATCGATTCAGGCTGCGAGCAGGTAATGATTCCAAAACTTGTACTTCAGCCACTGGTGGAAAATTCACTATATCATGGCATTCGCGCCAAAGGTGGTCGAGGTATTATAGCTATCCAAGCCCGACAAACGACTGATGCAGTCATACTAACACTTACGGATGATGGAGTGGGTATGTCCGAGGAACAATTGCAGCAGATTCAGCACACAGAAAAGCAAAAATCCATCCGGCCTGTGCCAATGCAGTCACAGTCTGCCTCTAGTGTGAATGCAAGCTTTGGCTTGTGGGGAACGATGGAGCGGCTGCGTATTTTTTATGATCGAGAGGATGTACTGCAACTGGAGAGTCTACCTGGAAAAGGAACCACCATAACCATTTCGATCCCGAAGGGAGAAGGTGCATCATGGAACCGCTAAAAGTATTAATCGTGGACGACGAATATCTCATCCGAAATCTACTTCGTATGCGCATGGATTGGCAGGAACAAGGCATGCGGATTGTTGGTGAAGCCTCCGATGCTGCGGAGGCGTTAGAGCAAGTTGATTTGCTGCATCCGGACATCGTATTCACGGATATTTATATGCCCAAGATGGACGGCATTGAGTTAAGTGGTCTGATCCTGGAACGTTATCCAAGTATCAAAATCGTGGTGGTGACAGGACATGATGAATTTGAATATGCACGTCAGAGCGTGAAGCTGGGCATATCCGATTTTATTTTGAAACCGATTCGAGCGTCTGAGTTATTACAGGTTACTGGCAAGTTACGAGCGGCTATAGAGCAGGAGAGAGGGCGGGAGCATGAGCTAATCAAGTTGCGGGAAGAGATGAAGCGTAGTTTACCGTATCTTAAGGAACGTTTTGTGAATCAGTGGTTGCAGGGCGTGTTGCATGAGGAGGAGCTGCGCGAGCAGGTGGGTTTCTTCGGGATTCCTATGCCACCGGGCAGTCTGAGTTTTCAAGTAGCCGTGATGGAGATAGAAGCATCTGCACCGCAAGAGTCACAGCAGCGTGAACAACAATCCAATATACAAGCAGCGGAACTCCAAAGCGCTGAGCTTCAAAGTGATCCTTCCCTTCCTGCTCACCCAATGATGTATCCACATCTTACAGAGGAGACTCATATCCTGCTCCGGATGAAGGGTTTGAAACATGTTCAGGACTTTTATCAGGAGGATGTGAACAAAATCATTGTGATAGATACGCGTAACCGAATTGTTGCTCTCGCTACAGCTCAGGATGCTAATCTGGCTGCTCAAGCGGAGCAGATTCAGAAAAAACTACAGCAGTTACTTACCGCCGAGGGCATTGAAGTGTGTGTTACCGTCGGAATTGGACAGATGCATTTTGGGTGGGGGGAAGTCAGTGCGTCGTATCGGGAAGCTTGTCGTGCTCTGGAGTACCAGGCGTTTACGGGGAAAAATCAGGTGATCTACTTTGAGGATCTTGCGATTGACGGTCAGCACACTAGCCAGCCTTATCATTCCGATACAGAGCTACTTCAGCAGCTGCAATTCTGCGTTAGTGTAGGCGCGGGGGAAGAGGCTGCATCGCGGCTTGAACAGATCCTGTCTGTCCCTTTCTCCAACGTGGCACAGTTTCGCATGGCAGCTATGGATGTCATCACTGAATGCCAGCGTGCCGCAATGGAACAGCAGCTTGAGGGTGAACAGGTGTTTAACAAGAAAACCGTTGCTACGATGCTGATGACGGAGCATTTACCAGAGCTGAAAATCATGCTGGAACAGCATGTCCGCACCATAGCAGGCGCCATTCAGCAAAAGCGTCAAGCGAAGGAAGGAAATCTGATCGATCAGGTCAAGGCGTACCTCGAAGAGCAGATGGGCAATGCGGAGGTGGGGCTGTCGAGTACAGCAGCGGCTTTTTATGTTAGTCCAGGCCACTTGGGACGTTTAATGAAAAAAGAAACCGGGCAGACGTTTGTCGAATATTTAACGCAGCTTCGCATGAAAAAGGCCGAATCACTGCTAAAGCAAACCGATTTGAAGGGGTATGAGATCGGGGAACAGGTAGGCATCCCGGACCCGCATTATTTCAGCGTATTATTCAAAAAACAGTTCGGCCGATCCATGAACGAATATCGGAATGTCAGGAGTTAGCCCTTCACACTCAAAATGGTCACGCTTTCATATGTGTTCGAATATTACAAGTCGATGCCTGTTTTCTAAATGGAGAACAGCGCGCACCATTACTAAAATATGGGTACATAGTTGAATTACTTTTTACTCAAAAACGGAGAGGACAGAAAAAAACTGAAGAAGCGAAGAGTTCGCCTTTATCACCGGATTTCACCTTTTCAAAAGGGAATCAAAAAATCTGGGGATAACAGCGATCGTAAGGTTATTCTGTCATCGGAGCGTACGTGTAAATATCTGAGTTCAACGATGTATATAACCAACAAAAAAATCAGGGAGGTCATATGATGAAAGCGCTATTAAAGAAATCTTTAAGTCTGTTTCTGGCTCTGGGTCTTGCGGGTAGTCTGGCGGCATGTTCGTCCGATTCATCCGGCGGAGCAAAGGGGGAGAGCAACGGCAAAATCAAGCTTACGCTATGGGATCAATCGGTGGGTACGACTGATCCGTCAGCTAAATTGCTGCCTGAGATCGTGGAGAAATGGAACAGCGAACATCCCGACATCCAGGTTGAACGTACAGGCACAACAGGAGAGCAGTACAAAACCAAAGTAAAAACATCCATCGCAGCTGGCGAATCACCAGACCTGTTCTACGGAATGGGTGGAGGCAGCTTCATGCAGCCATATATCAAATCCGGTAACGTGCTGGAGATCACAAGTTACCTGACTGATGATATCAAGGAGCGCATGGGGCCAGGAATGGCTGAGGCAATCAATATGGACGGCAAAATCTATACACTGCCTGTGTACACGCACATCGCCAATCTTTACGTGAATACCGAATTGTTCGAGCAGGCGGGTGCCAAAATTCCGACTACATATAACGAGCTGCTGGATGCAGTGGCCAAATTGAAAGCGGCAGGAATTACTCCGGCTGTCATTGGGGAGAAAGACCGCTGGCCGGGCATGTACTGGTATGACATGATTGCGATGCGTCAAGCGGGCAATGCGGCGGTGATCGAAGCGTTCAAAGATCCGTCCAAGTGGGATTCACCAGACTTTGTCGCGGCGGCAACCAAGATGCAGCAACTGGCACAGGCCGGAGCGTTCAACAGCAGTATGTTTAGTATGAGCTATGACGAGATGCTTGGGGCGTTTAATGCAGGCAAAGGGGCGATGATGTTCCAAGCCAACTGGGTGAATGCAGGTATTGAAGACCCGTCTGCCTCGGCAGTTAAGGGCAAAGTAAAGGTAATTCCCTTCCCGGTATTTGAGGATGGCAAAGGCACCAGCACTGAAATTTTCGGCGGAGCCGTGGACGGTTTTTACATCAGCCAGACGACCAAACATCCGAAGGAAGCTACGGAATTCCTCATGTATCTGAGCGAGCAACTCGGCACACAAGGTTTCCTGGCGGGAGCGGGACTGCCAAGCTGGAAAACCGATTCACTCGACACCTCCAGCTTGTCTTCACTCGATCTGTCCGCCGCGGACATTATGAAAACGGCCACCTCATTTATTGCTTGGTGGGATAACATTCTGCCAGCCGAGTCTGCGGAAGCACACAAAAATCTGATCGCACAGCTGCTGGCCGGTGACGTGACGCCAGAGGAGTTCTGTAAACAGATGGCACAGCTGAAACCAACGGAGCTAAGTCTGTAGGTTAAACAGGCAAGCAATTATAGGCTTATGCTACGTGCGCACCTTTCGAAGTTTGAACATATATACACTTGTAAACTAGCCCTCCCTGCCACCTTCTATATAAATTGAACTATTCATTTACACTTGAACGGAGAGGACAGAAAAAAACTGGAAAAGCGGAGCTAAAAGCTTTCTGAAAGAAAGCTACATCGGAAGCATACGCCTCGCCTTTATCACCGGATTTTCCCCTTTGGAGAAGGGAATCGAAAAAATCTGGGGATAACAGCGATTGTAAGGTTATTCTGTCATCGGAGTGGATTGTGTAAAATCATTGGTTCAACTTATATAACCATCAAAATAATGCCCAAACGAGGCGTGATCCGGGAGTTTCCGGTCACGCCTTTGAGAGGAGAAGAGTCATGAACTCTGTATTTTCCAATAAAGGTACGATTGCCGTCTTTGTTCTGCCTACGCTAATCCTGTTCTGCGGCATCGTGCTGATTCCGATCTTTGTCTCCAGCTATTACAGTCTGCTCGATTGGAATGGTGTCGGGAAAGGCGCGTTTATCGGCCTGGACAACTATGTGGAGATGTTCAAAGATACCCGAGTGATTAATTCCATCAAAAACTCCCTGCTGTTTGCAGGCGCTTCGGTATTCATTCAATTGCCAATCTCTCTGGTGCTCGCATTGATTTTGGCATCCAACGTCAAGGGAGAGGGCTTCTACCGAACGGTGTATTTCATTCCCGTACTAATCTCTACGGTCGTTATTGCCCAGTTGTGGTCGAAAATTTATAACGCCGATTACGGTCTGCTCAACGTGATGCTGCAGAACATCGGTCTATCCAGCTGGGCGCAGGATTGGCTAGGTCAGAAGGAAACGGCTCTGACGGCCTCCTTCATTCCAACGCTATGGCAGTACATGGGATACCACATGCTACTGATGTATGCGGGGGCTAAATCCGTTTCCCAGGATGTGCTGGAGGCAGCGCGAATCGATGGTGCTTCCCGTATGCGCGTGGCCTGGTCCATTATGATCCCCTTAATGAAGCCAATTCTGAAGGTGTGTCTTGTATTTTCGGTCATCGGGGCGTTCAAGGTGTTTGACCTGATCTACGTACTGACGGGCGGCGGGCCTTTTTACAGCACAGAGGTGCCGAGCACGCTGATGTACGCCACCATTTTTGACACGTTCCGGTACGGATACGGCAGTGCCATTTCCGTTTTTATCATTGTGGAATGTCTGGTATGTACGATCCTTATTAATTCGTTGTTCAAGACAGAGTAGAGGGAGGGAAGAAGCATGAGTACCGTTAATAATATTATGTTGCAAAAAAGACCCCGGTCCAAGCGCTCCATCACGGGAGCTGTTGGAAAAATATCACTGCAGGCGTTTCTGATCCTCATTGCCGTCATTCAGATCTATCCGCTGATCTGGCTGGCACTCTTCTCCCTGAAGGATAATAGTGAGATTTTCAGCGGAGATGTGGCAGGGCTACCTAAAGCCTTTCTGTGGAGCAACTATACCAAGGCACTCTCTGACGGGCATGTACTGAACTATTTTATGAATAGCGTGCTGGTTACGGTAGTCTCGATCGTGCTGGTGCTTATCCTGTCCTCGATGACGGGGTACGCAATTACTAGAATGAACTGGAAGCTCAGCGGGCTGACCATGACGATGATTCTCATGGGCATGATGGTGCCGATTCATGCGGCGCTGCTGCCGTTATTTATTATTTTAAAAAACCTGGGTCTGCTCAACAGCTACTGGGCCTTGATCATTCCGTATGTAGCTTTCGGTATTCCGATGGCGGTATTTATTCTGGGTAGTTTTTTCAAAGGGATCCCGAGAGAGATGGAGGAGTCGGCAGTCATTGATGGTTGCGGGATATATCGGACGTTTTTCTCCATCATTCTGCCTCTCGTAACCCCGGCGATCTCCACGGTAGCGATTTTTACGTTTTTGTCGTGCTGGAATGAGCTGATGTTTGCGGTCACGTTTATTAACAACACGGCATACCAGACATTGACGGTGGGCATGATGTCCATGGTTGGAACGTACATTACCCAGTGGGGCATCATTGGTGCGGGTTTGATGATTACGACCGTACCAACGGTTGTGATCTATCTGCTGCTGAACAAACAGGTGCAGAAGAGTATGATTGCGGGTGCAATCAAAGGTTAGTTTTTGAAAAAACCGGAAAGCGAAGCATCTGCCTAAAAGCTTTCTGCAAGAAGGCCACATCGGAAGCATACGCTTATTCTGTCATTGGAATATCGGTGTAAACATATCGAATTCAACTTATATGCACTAGACCCCGGCCTACAGCCATGGAATAATAGGGATGAGTTGATCCGAGCAGTCAGAGAGGGGAATGTGGTTACATGATGGAGCAGTTAGTTGAGCAGGTATCTGTACAGGAAAAGGTTGTGGCTTTTACGTTTGATGATGGCCCACATCCGGTATACACCCATCAAGTGCTGGAAATCTTCCGCCGCGCAGGCGGGCATGCGACATTTTTTATGATTGGCAAGGAGATGGAGGCATACCCGGATATTGCGGCAGAGGTGCACCGTGAAGGGCATGAGATCGCCAATCATACATATACCCATCCGAACCTGACCGAGCTTACGCTGGAGGAGGCCGGAGAGGAACTACGGCAAGCGGAACGTCTTGTTCAAGAAGTCACGGGCAATGCTGCCCGCAGCTTTCGGCCACCTTATTTTGGCGTAAATGATGACATTATGGCTCTGGCTGCGGAGCGTGGTTACCGGACGATCGGTGCGGTGAATGGCGGTGCACAGGATTGGGATAATCCCGGGGTTGAGCACATTTTGGAGCATACCCGTTCCGTGGTGAAACCCGGCAGTGTATTGATCTTCCATGACGGGTACGGAGATCGTTCCCAGACGGTGGAGGCAGTGCGTGTGCTGGTGGAAGAACTGACGGCGGAAGGGTATCGGTTCGTTACAGTAAGTGAATTGTTGAGAATGGCCGAATAACATGTTGTAAACTGTACAATGAATGAAATGTCATAAAATAGAGCAGACCCATCATTCTATAGAATGAGAGGGTCTTTTTGTTGCAACGAAGCAGAATATCTCTCATGAATTTTACTTCATGCTCCAATCTACTTTATAATAGTAGGCTAAACTAGACTGCGTCAGGAGGAAACTATGGATTTTATCAAAAACCAGCTAGCGGAACTGGGTATGACTGAACCCTCCCTTGGATACTTTTCCAATGTCATTATGATTATATGTATCGCGCTGATCTCGATAATTGCCAATTATATTGCCAAACGGCTTGTACTTAAGACCGTGCATCGGATTGTGAGCCATAACCGGTTCAAATGGGGCCACATTGTCGTTCAGAAAAAGCTGTTCCAGCGACTATCCCATCTCGTGCCCGCGATTATCATCTATTACACTGCTTATATTTTCCCGGGGTATCAGGCTTTGATTGAAAAAGCGGCCATGACTTACATGATTGTTATCATGATTACGGTGCTGAATGCATTGCTCAACGTATTTGATGATATCTATCGTACCTATGAAGTGTCCAAAATTCGCCCGATCAAGAGTTATATTCAGGTGGCTAAAATTGTCCTGTTTATCATTGGCGGTATTATCGTCATCTCCAGTCTGGTGGGACAGAATCCGTTAATCATTCTCAGTGGACTCGGGGCTTTATCGGCCGTATTGATGCTCATCTTCAAAGATTCGATCCTGGGTCTGGTCGCAGGTGTACAGCTGTCATCCAATGATATGGTGCGTGTAGGCGACTGGATTGAGATGCCGAAATATAATGCGGACGGTGATGTGATCGACATTACCCTGAATACGGTGAAGGTCATGAACTTTGATAAGACGATTACGATGATCCCAAGTTATGCGTTGATCTCGGACTCGTTCCGCAACTGGAGAGGCATGCAGGTGTCCGGTGGCAGAAGGATTAAGCGAAGTATTTTTATCGATATTAGCAGTATTCGTTTTTGTAATGAAGAGATGGTTGCCGAGTTCGAAAAAATCCACTATCTATCTGAATATGTGACGTCGAAATTAAAGGAAATTGAAGCATACAACGTAGAGCATCAAGTGAATCGGGAAAGCAATGTAAATGGCAGACAACTTACCAATATTGGTGTGTTCCGTGAATATATTCATCAATATTTGCGACATCATCCGAAGATCAATAAAGATATGACGATGATTGTGAGACAGCTTGCTCCGGAGGACCGCGGACTGCCTCTCGAAATTTATGCATTCAGCAATGACACCAACTGGGGTGTATATGAGAATGTGCAGGCAGATATTTTTGACCATATCTTTGCGGTGGCCTCAACGTTTGGACTGCGTGCATTCCAGAATCCAACGGGCCATGACATTGTGCAGCTTAAGGAAAATAAAGAATATGTACGTGAATATTAATGGGCTGCCTTAACTTTAACTTATCAAGTTACCTTTGGAGTGATGTTCAAGTATTTCATGTAACTTTTTTCAATAAAAAGCTCTAATATTACACCAGTCTGTAGTTCCGATATACGAAAGGGCCATTAACCTCTCCGGTTGATGGCTTTTTGTCTGTGATATAATAGGGCATATTTTAAGGGCATAGAATGAGGCGAGCCTGGGAAGATGATGAGGAATGGCGATGTTTCTGCTGAAAATCTCTATTGCTTCGCTATAAAGGCAAGAGATCACTCACTTATTAGAGTTCGGGATACAGTACACGTACAGACAGGGGGGGATGTTAATGGAGAGGATCATAGATTGGAATGATCATATCGAGCAGTGGAGTCGAGCGACTGCGCATTTGAAGTCTATTCAGTCATATCACGTGAAGGGTAATCCAGCCCCTAATTTGTCCGAGCTCAGGCTTGAGGCAAACACAGGTTTTTTCTTTATTCTTACACGTGGAGAGATCGAAATCAGGATGTCCGATAAAATATATCGATGTCGCGCGCCTTACATTTTCCATGGAGGAGCGGATAAGAACACGAGTGTTGAAGTACCCAATGATAATCTGGAATGGGCTGGTTATTTGGTTTTATATACAGCACCGCCTGCATCATCGGAGAATCAGGGGAACCTAACTCAGTCATATGGGTTTACACCCAATGCTATGCTGCCGATTCAGGAAAAATGTGAAGCCTTGGGAACTCTGTTGAAAAGCAGTGAGTCGTTAGATCAGCTACAAGCCCAATCCATTTTTTTGTCTTTGGTATACGAGGTTTTGAGCCAAAATCTCCAGAAACTTGCGCATACAGAGAGTGCTAAAATCAACATCGTGACCGACGCTATCAAATATATTAAAGCTAACTATAGGGAGTCCATTACAGCGGAGAAACTGGCGGGCAGATATGATTGCAGCACGAGTTATTTATCGCGTTTATTCCGCAATCAGATTGGACTGGGACCGATCGAATATCTGATTCATGAGCGTGTTCACCGTGCCAAACAGCTGCTTCTGAAGTCGGATGCACGAATCCAGGACGTTGCCAGCAAGGTGGGGTATGCAGATGTATATTATTTCAGTCGATTGTTTAAAAAACATACCGGTCGTTCCCCGCTTCAGTTTCGCGCGGAATATCAGCAGGTTACTCAGGTTCAGAATAATCCATTAGGTGGGTTGGAATCGTCCATTGTCTCCCCTCCTTTTGATTCCCATAATGAGAATGAGTCTTATTATCAACGGATCAAGGAAGGGGATACATCCATGTTTCGATTTTCAAGACCTGCTTTTGGAGCCATGATGGTATTATGTACATCGTTGATTCTTAGTGCATGTCAGGCAAGTAATACAACAGGAGGGGCTGCGGCTCAAGAGTCTACGAGCCAGACAGCCGCAACGACTGCATCAGACAGCACTGCCGCGGAAACGAGAGTTTATAAACACCTGAAAGGTGAGACCAACATTCCTGTGCAACCACAGCGTGTCGTCAGTTTCTTTCATCTGGGTGAGCTGATCTCACTTGGCGTGAAGCCTGTGGGCACAACGACATATGTTTTGGACAACCCGCATATTAGCGATAAGACAGGGATTACCGATATCGGCATTCCGCCAGATGCGGAGAAGATTCTGTCCTTGCAACCAGACCTGATTGTAACAACACCTGCATTAGCCGAGATTGTGGAGGGTGGGTATGATGCACTGAGCAAGATTGCCCCAACCATTGTGATCGAGCAGAATAACGAACCCATCAAAGATATAGAGATGTTTGGGGATATCCTCGGAAAACAGGAAGAAGCGAAGCAGTGGAATGAAAAGTTTACAGCCAAAATCGCAGCGTACAAAGCGAAAATCAGCCCTTATGTACGTGTGGATGAAACGTTCTCTATATTAAACGTGCGTCCAGATGCCCTTTTTGTATACGGAGATACCAATATGGGTGGCAACATTATTTATAAATATCTTGGACTGAAGCCGGCAGCCAAGGTAGAGTCGGACGTCATTCATGGCGAAACGTGGGAGGTCTCCACCGAAGTCATTCCCGAATTTATCGGTGACCGTCTATTCCTTGCGGTGAATGAGGGAGCGGAGGACAAGCTCAAGGATGTACAGAAGCTAATCGGTGCCACACCAGCGGGGAAATCAGGCCATGTGTACTCTATTGATTTTGACCAGTTCCTTCCGAGTGATCCTATTGCGGTAGAGAAACAGCTAGATATTATTACAGATCTAATTATAGGAGATGGAAAATAGTACGGGCTGCCTCGATTGATTCAAGCCGGCGTGAAGGGGTAGAATAACGAGAGAATGCTTTATATTTCCAGTCTTGCTCAGGAAAAATCATACTACCTTTTACAAAGGAGAGCTCTCGAATGAATCATATCCCGGAGTACACGTTGAATGATGGCTTGAAAGTGCCTGCAATTGGATTTGGTACGTACAGTTTGAAGGGGGAAGCAGGGGTTAAATCGGTTGCGTCTGCGTTGGATGCAGGGTATCGATTAATTGATACGGCGTACAACTATGAAAATGAAGCCACCGTTGGTAGAGCAATCAAACAAAGCTCCATCGCGCGCGAGGAACTGCTCATTACCTCCAAACTGCCAGGTAGATATCATGCCTATGACAAAGCGCTGGTAGCGATTCAGGAATCGCTGTACAGAGCCGATCTGGACTATTATGACCTATACTTGATCCACTGGCCTAATCCCAAGAAGGATATGTACGTGGAGGCATGGCAAGCCCTGATTGAAGCGAAAAAACGCGGATACATCCGTTCCATCGGTGTCAGTAACTTCCTGCCGGAGCACAATGAACGGTTGATTCAGGAGACGGGCGTGGCACCAAGCCTGAACCAGATTGAACTGCATCCCTTCTTCGATCAAGCAGAGCAGCGGGAGCAGGATGCGAAGCATGGCATTGTGAACGAGTCATGGAGTCCGATTGGACGTGGGAATGATGCTTTGCAGGATATTTTGAAGGACGAGAACATTGTCCGAATTGCAGAGACGCATGGTAAAACGCCAACACAGATCATATTGCGCTGGCATATCCAGCTCGGCTCAATTCCGATTCCGAAGGCAGGCTCCTTGCAGCATCAGCAGGAGAACATTAATATTTTTGATTTTGAGTTGAACGAAGAGGAGATGCAAATGATTGCCTCGTTTAATCGTCCGGATGGACGGTTGTGGAGTCAAGACCCGAGCGAGTATGAAGAGTTTTAAGAGAATACCGATCATCTGAAGAAGATCGCATAGAAGAAAAGAGTGCCCTCGTCCGTAAGGACAAGTGGCACTCTTTTTATAAATTGAACGATTTATTTGCTAGCATCTAACCAGATTCTCGGACTCGTTTATACTCAGACATCATCTGGGCTGCGCCGCTTTATGACAAGCCTGCTCAGCCAGATGCCTTATACGTGCGGGATACGGAACGTTAGAATCTCATATGGCTTGATGTCAAAAGCAATACGAGCATTCTCCACACGGCACTCGGTTTCGATATTCTCCAAGAGATCACATGCGTACGCTGTGACGCCTGTTCCTTCAGGCAATTGCAGGGAGGCATGGCTACGGCGGCCATGGGCTTCATAGACACGGATGATCATGTCATCATTGTCCTCGGCTTTTTTGATTACCTCAAGCACGACATTCTCCTGATCCACAGAAGCGAGCGACCATGTACCCGGCAATGTT
>Ga0105246_10000178_pt1 | contig 31060 bp, 25 predicted proteins | sample KBSM64metaG_FD_99694 | JGI IMG/M metagenome (GOLD analysis project Ga0105246, IMG submission 99694) | Miscanthus rhizosphere microbial communities from Kellogg Biological Station, Michigan, USA - KBS M6-4 metaG | ecosystem: Host-associated > Plants > Roots > Rhizosphere > Soil | place... | reverse complement strand
CCGCCTGGCCGGTGACCTGCCTGCCGACTTCTCGGAAAAAGCCTCGGCCTACATCGCCGAAGTCGCGGCCAAGGGCGAGACCATCGCCAGCCGTAAAGCCAGCCAGAACACCCTGAACGCCTTCGGTCCGTTGCTGCCGGAGTTCCTCGGCGGTTCGGCCGACCTGGCCGGCTCTAACCTGACCCTGTGGAAAGGCTGCAAAGGCGTGTCGGCTGAAGACGCCAGCGGTAACTACATGTACTACGGCGTGCGTGAGTTCGGCATGAGCGCCATCATGAACGGCGTGTCCCTGCACGGTGGCCTGGTGCCTTACGGCGCGACCTTCCTGATGTTCATGGAATACGCGCGTAACGCCGTACGCATGGCCGCGCTGATGAAGAAGCGTGTGATCCATGTGTACACCCACGACTCCATCGGCCTGGGTGAAGACGGCCCGACGCACCAGCCGGTCGAGCAACTGACCAGCCTGCGCACCACGCCGAACCTGGATTGCTGGCGCCCCGCCGACGCGGTGGAATCCGCCGTGGCCTGGAAGCACGCCATCGAGCGCAAGGACGGCCCTTCGGCGCTGATCTTCTCGCGTCAGAACCTGCAACACCAGGTGCGGACCGACGCGCAGATCGCCGACATCAGCCGTGGTGGTTATGTGCTCAAGGACTGCATCGGCGAGCCGGAACTGATCCTGATCTCCACCGGTTCCGAAGTGGGCCTGACCGTCCAGGCTTACGACAAGCTGACCGCGCAAGGTCGCAACGTTCGCGTTGTGTCCATGCCGTGCACCAGCGTGTTCGAAGCCCAGGACGCCGGCTACAAGCAATCGGTACTGCCGTTGCAGGTCAGCGCGCGTATCGCTGTCGAAGCGGCCCACGCTGACTACTGGTACAAGTACGTGGGCCTGGAAGGCCGCGTGATCGGCATGACCACCTACGGTGAGTCGGCGCCGGCGCCAGCGTTGTTCGAAGAGTTCGGTTTCACCCTGGAAAAAATTCTGGGTCAGGCTGAAGAACTGCTGGAAGACTAAGTCAGTCTGCGTTGTCTGCCCTGGCGCCATCGCGGGCAAGCCCCCTCCCACATTTGGATTGCGGTCCAATGTGGGAGGGGGCTTGCCCGCGATGGCGTCAGAACATTCAACACCGAACTAACCTTGATCGAGAACCCCATGCCCCAACCGCGTCCCTACAAAGTTGCACTCAACGGCTACGGCCGCATTGGTCGTTGCGTCTTGCGTGCGCTGTTCGAGCGAGGGGCGGCGGCCGGGTTTGAAATTGTCGCGATCAACGATCTGGCCGACATGGCCAGCATTGAATACCTGACACGCTTTGACTCCACCCACGGCCGTTTCCCCGGCGAAGTGCGGATCGAAGGTGATTGTCTGCATATTAATGGCAGCTGCGTGCAGGTCTTGCGCAGCGCCACCCCTGAAGGCATCGACTGGAAAGCACTGGGCGTCGACCTGGTGCTGGAATGTTCCGGTGTCTATAACACCCGTGCCGACGGCCAGCGTTTTCTCGACGCCGGCGCACCGCGCGTGCTGTTTTCCCAGCCGATGGCCAGCGAGGCCGACGTGGACGCCACCATCGTCTACGGCATCAACCAGGATTGCCTGACCGGCGCTGAGCTGCTGGTGTCCAATGCCTCGTGCACCACCAACTGCAGCGTGCCGTTGTTGCGCCTGCTGGATCAGGCGATCGGCATCGATTACGTGTCGATCACCACGATTCACTCGGCAATGAACGACCAGCCGGTGATCGACGCCTATCATCATGAAGACCTGCGCCGCACGCGCTCGGCATTCCAGTCGGTGATTCCGGTGTCCACCGGCTTGGCCCGCGGCATCGAGCGACTGTTGCCGGAACTTGCCGGACGAATCCAGGCCAAAGCCGTACGGGTGCCGACGGTGAATGTGTCTTGCCTGGACATCACCCTGCAAACCGTCAGCGACACCGATGCGACGGAGGTCAACCGGATCCTGCGCGACGCCGCCACCTGCGGCCCGCTCAAAGGCCTGCTGGCTTACACCGAATTGCCGCACGCCAGTTGTGATTTCAACCATGACCCGCATTCGGCCATTGTCGATGCCAGCCAGACCCGCGTTTCCGGCCCGAGGCTGGTGAACATTCTGGCCTGGTTCGACAACGAATGGGGCTTTGCCAACCGCATGCTTGATGTGGCAGAACACTATCTGCACATCGCCGCTAAACAACCTCAACAGTAACTCAGGAACTGCGACCCATGACCGTGTTGAAGATGACCGACCTCGATCTGCAAGGTAAGCGCGTACTGATTCGCGAAGACCTCAACGTCCCAGTCAAGGACGGTGTTGTCACCAGCGATGCGCGAATCCTGGCCTCGCTGCCGACCATCAAGCTGGCCCTGGAAAAAGGCGCGGCCGTGATGGTCTGCTCCCACCTGGGCCGCCCGACCGAAGGTGAGTTTTCCGCCGAAAACAGCCTCAAGCCGGTCGCCGAGTACCTGAGCAAGGCCCTGGGCCGTGACGTGCCGTTGGTCGCAGATTATCTGGGTGGCGTGGACGTGAAAGCCGGCGACATCGTGCTGTTCGAAAACGTGCGCTTCAACAAGGGCGAGAAAAAGAACAGCGACGAACTGGCCCAGCAATACGCAGCGTTGTGCGACGTGTTCGTGATGGACGCCTTTGGCACCGCCCACCGCGCCGAAGGCTCGACCCACGGCGTGGCCAAGTTCGCCAAGGTCGCGGCGGCCGGCCCGTTGCTGGCGGCTGAGCTGGATGCGTTGGGCAAGGCCCTGGGCGCTCCGGCACAACCGATGGCCGCCATCGTCGCGGGTTCCAAGGTCTCCACCAAGCTGGACGTGCTCAACAGCCTCAGCCAGATCTGCAACCAGTTGATCGTCGGCGGCGGCATTGCCAACACCTTCCTGGCTGCAGCGGGTCACCCGGTGGGCAAGTCCCTGTACGAGCCGGACCTGCTGGACACCGCCCGCGCCATCGCCGCCAAAGTCAGCGTGCCGCTGCCGGTGGACGTGGTGGTCGCCAAGGAATTTGCTGAAAGCGCCGAAGCGACCGTCAAGCTGATCGCTGACGTGGCCGACGACGACATGATCCTGGACATCGGCCCGCAAACCGCAGCCAACTTCGCTGAACTGTTGAAAGCTTCCCAGACCATCCTGTGGAATGGCCCGGTCGGCGTCTTCGAATTCGACCAATTCGGCAATGGCACCAAAGTATTGGCCAAAGCCATTGCTGAAAGCTCCGCATTTTCCATCGCCGGCGGCGGTGACACCCTGGCGGCCATCGATAAATATGGCGTTGCTGATCAGATCTCCTACATTTCTACCGGTGGCGGTGCGTTCCTTGAATTCGTCGAGGGCAAGGTACTGCCGGCCGTGGAAGTGCTGGAAACCCGGGCCAAGGGTTAAGGCGCGCGTGATCAGGAAAAGGAGCGTTCCCATGATCAAGTCGTTGGCACTGGTGATCGCAGCGGGCCTGTTGGCCGGCTGCGGCAGCACGCCGAGTGCGGTGCCCGAGGCGGAAAAGGCCTCGGCACCGCTTAAAAAAAGCTGCTACCAGGCTGACTGGCAAGCCGAGACCATGCCGGTGATCAACAAGCGCATCGGCAACGAACGGCTGGAGAAATACGACTCCGCGCCCAACGGTCAGGAACAGGGTTGCCCATGACGGGTCTGATCCACTAACCCACAGCAACGGCGGCCCCTGGTCGCCCTGCGAGGATTGGCAATGAAAGGCGTTTTCGCCCTGGCAACCCTGGCCTTGTTGGCCGGTTGCAGCAGCATGAGCATGTTCGACAAGGCAGAGCCTGTAGACAAGTGGACCACCTGGACTTGCGACAGCAAGGCTGAGGTCAACTGGCGCTTTGTCAATCAGGACCGCAGCGAGGTGGATGTACGTCTCGGTGGTTCGGATCAGGTCTACCGCCTCAAGCAGGACGTGGCGGCATCGGGCGCGCTGTACAGCGACGGCCAACTGGCCTTTCACACCAAGGGTGAGGAAGGCCTGGTGTATTGGGTGGCCACGGATGATCTGATTGGGCGCGGCTGCAAGGCCAACTGAGATCTGTCATGAGATGAGATCCAAATGTGGGAGGGGGCTTGCCCCCGATTGCGGTGTGTCAGCCAGCACTTGGGTGTCAGGCTGACCGCTATCGGGAGCAAGCCCCCTCCCACATTGATTCGGTTTCAACTTGGAATTTGAGTCGGCTACACCAGCAATAACGATTCAGCAGCTCAAGCTCAACCCCTTGATCTGCAATAACTTGAATAGCAGCCGCCGCTACGGCAGGCTTGCACGATTAACGACCCTCGATCGGGAGAGACAACACAATGGCACTTATCAGCATGCGTCAAATGCTGGACCACGCAGCCGAGTTCGGCTACGGCGTCCCAGCCTTTAACGTCAACAACCTTGAGCAGATGCGCGCCATCATGGAAGCCGCTGACAAGACCGACTCCCCCGTGATCGTCCAGGCTTCGGCCGGTGCCCGCAAATACGCCGGCGCGCCGTTCCTGCGCCACCTGATCCTTGCCGCCATTGAAGAATTCCCGCACATCCCGGTGTGCATGCACCAGGACCACGGCACCAGCCCTGACGTGTGCCAGCGCTCCATCCAACTGGGCTTCAGCTCGGTGATGATGGACGGCTCCCTGGGCGAAGACGGCAAGACCCCGACCGATTACGAGTACAACGTACGCGTGACCCAGCAAACCGTGGCCATGGCTCACGCCTGTGGCGTGTCGGTGGAAGGCGAACTGGGCTGCCTGGGCTCCCTGGAAACCGGCATGGCCGGTGAAGAAGACGGCATCGGCGCCGAAGGCGTGCTCGACCACAGCCAGATGCTGACCGACCCGGAAGAAGCTGCGGACTTCGTCAAGAAGACCCAGGTCGACGCCCTGGCCATCGCCATCGGCACCAGCCACGGCGCCTACAAGTTCACCAAGCCGCCTACCGGCGACGTGCTGGCGATTGATCGCATCAAGGAAATCCACAAACGCATCCCCAACACCCACCTGGTGATGCACGGCTCTTCCTCGGTACCGCAAGAGTGGCTGGCGATCATCAACCAGTACGGCGGCGACATCAAGGAAACCTACGGCGTACCGGTTGAAGAAATCGTCGAAGGCATCAAGTACGGCGTGCGCAAGGTCAACATCGACACCGACCTGCGCCTGGCCTCCACCGGTGCGATGCGTCGCCTGATGGCCACCAACCCGAGCGAATTCGACCCGCGTAAATTCTTCGGTGCGACTGTGACCGCAATGCGTGATGTATGTATCGCACGTTATGAAGCGTTCGGTACTGCCGGTAATGCTTCGAAGATCAAACCGATTTCTTTGGAGGCTATGTATCAGCGGTATTTGAAGGGTGAGTTGAACGCTAAGGTGAACTGAGTCTTAAGCGTTTAACTAAGGAAGCCCGCAGCGATGCGGGCTTTTTTGTGGACTTGTATAGGCAACTTTAAATGGTAGGAGAGTCACCGGCTCATCGTTCGATGCTGCACTAACTGACAGGCGTGTGCGCTTGTTTTTTGTACCGATATAAATAGACCGCAATTGATAGTGATGCAGTTAAAAAAGCCATACATGCAGCCGCAACGAAAGGTGCTGAGCGACCGCCTGCAATTATTAGTATTGTGCCTAATGAAGGCCCAATTATAATGCAGAGCATTTGGACGCTTCTGAAAGACATCGATACTCTTCCAATATTGTCAGGAGGGCATAACTGTTGAAGGATTATATTTGAGGATATGATTAAAATCTCATAACTGAATCCATTCACAAACCAAACCAACGGATAGATATAGACTCTTCCTGATATTTGGAAAAATACTAAAATTGCGGTCAGTATTAATGCTGCAGAGAAAATAACTAATGCATGTGATCGAAGTATAATTTCATCGATATTGCTCAATTTTAACCTCATCAGCAGTGCGGCACATATCGCGCCTGCGGCTGTCGCGGAAACGATTACTGAAAAAGTGACTGGAGGTAAAGCTTCGTAGGCTAGAAAGGACGCCAAATGCGGGTCGTAAATTCCTAAAGCCAGCGATGTCAGTAGGGAGTACAAAAAGCCTATACGTAGTTGAAAGGGCAAGGCATTGAATATAGAAAGTCCTCTCGTTATGTCACGATAGAGTGGAAGGATCTTCGTAGAGGAGTCATCTATTTGCGTTCGGAATGACCTGCAAATAGAGCTTAGGAATGGAATGGTTAATAAAACGGCGGCAGCCGATAAAAAGAATAAATCCTTGGGTGATAATACTACCGTTAACGCACCTGCAAGTAACGGAGCGAGAATTTTGGAAGATTGATCAAATACACTGACGTGGCTGAAAAAAGATTTGCGCTCTTCGGAAAGTATCAGTTTTCGGATCGTGATGGTTATCGAAGGGAAGTAGAATAAGTTTGATGCACCTTTGAATAAAACGAAAAACAAAAAACTCTGGAGGTCTGGAGACACTGCTAGTGCTAAAGTAGATAGTGTGCGCAGCAAGGCACCCAATAATAGTATTTTCCTGACATCATGTCGATCTATCAGTGTTCCAATGATAGGGCCAAGAAACAACATCGGGGCACCCAGGCAAAAAGCCAGGATTGCTATCGATGAAGGAGAGGCATGCCATAGATAGACGGGAACCGTGAAGATCAAAAAAATATCAAGCCATAATGAGAGGCTGGACAGTGCTTGCACATAAATAAGCTTACTAGATGTTTTCATCATGCCGATCTGAATTGAGAAAAAATTTGTCTTCAAATACGAATCCGTCGAGTTGATGTTCGCTGGCGAATCGATAGAGGTCGCTCAATCTATTGATAAAGCCTCGACCGTTGAAATTTAGGGAGGTGTTACAAAGCACACCGACTCCTGAAATATCACGAAAGGCGCTTAGTAATTGATACATATGAAGGTTCTGCGACTTATTGACTGATTGAGGACGCGCTGAGTCATCAATATGCGTTACCGCCGGGATTTTAGATGAAATTACTTTGCGAAACTCTAGCATGAAGGGGGAGGGGGTAGACGGGCGGAAGTATTCACCCATACATTCTTCTAAACATATCGGGGCAATAGGTCGAAACCCTTCTCGCTGCTTGATTTTATTCAATCTGATGAGATTTTCTCTAGGGTAGGGCGCTGCCAATATTGAGCGATTCCCTAGAGCTCTAGGCCCCATTTCATATCTACCTTGCACCCACCCTAAAATGTAGCCGTCATGAAGCAATTGTGCAACACGCCGCATATCATAGGGTTCACTAATGAAGGTGCCTGTGTTATCTGTGTCAGTCTGTGATGGCTCCCCTGCATAGGGTGACCAAGTTATTTTGGCATGTCCCGTGGTGTGCAATAATGCATCAATCGCAGTTCCAATTGCAGATCCACTATCGTTTGTGCACGGAGGAATAAATACATCAGAGAATAGGTGTGTCTCTTTCCATTTGGTGTTCCAGTCACAATTTAATCCGCATCCGCCAACAATTAATAAAGGTGCGTTATCAAAAACTAGCGGCTGAACAAAATCGCGAAACAAATTGAAAATGGCGTTTGAAAGTTGATGTGCAAGCGATGCGAGTTGAGGGTTATCAATTCCAATATTGTAATATTTGTTTTTACGGAATTGGCGCTTGTGAAGCGTTCTAAAGTTCGTGTCCTCGTCGAGTAGCGTTGCTATTATGTGTCTGGCGTCCTCATCAATATCACTGTTTTTGCCATAAGCGGCGAGCGCCATGAGTTTGCCGGCATCACTTAAACGAATTTGCCCCGCTCCAAGATTAAAAGTAGGATCTGCGAGCGCGTATAAAAAAGCAAATCTGTCCCCAGGGTTTTCAAGTGCACTACCTAATTTAGAAATATTTACGGTTTCATCGATTCGATAGAATGCGCCGAAATAGCCCTCCCAGAGTAATGCGTAGCAAGGTTGTCCTTGTAGGAACGGCGAAAGCCCATATCCGCATAAAAGGTGTGAACGTTCATGGGAGGATGAGAAATAAGTAACGTCGCGACCAAATATTGATCGTTTTTGGTGAAGGATCTGCGTTAATCCAGAATAACCTGCACCAATGGTGTCATTTCCTGAACTCAGTCCTCTACTCCACCCACTCTGAGCTACGATGTCCACGGGTTTGTTGAACATGTGAAAAATTCTCAACAGTACGTCAGGTGTCACGCTTGAAAAGCGAAGACCGTTATCCTTTTCTGCTTCTACAGAAAATTCCAAGTGGTTACCAATAATTAAGGCTACCGCTCCGTCATGGCCATCCTTAAGTCCTAGAATGACACTGTCATTATTTTCGAAATTGACCATACTGAGTACCTCATCAAAGGCCGTCTAGTAGTTTTCTGACTTCGATGGTATACGAACTACCGGTACCATGCCCCGCACCCACCAAAAAAATGACTTGTTCCGAGGGAAGGTTTACCTCTAAGAGTTCATTTATCTCTTTGTCATGAAAATAACCGGTCAACCAAGGGTGTAAACCAAGCGCGGTGATTAATAAATTTGCAGTTTGTGATAGATGTCCGACGTCCAGCAGCATTGGACGATAGGCACGAGAGTGAGGGTATTTCCACCAAAGCTTGTCAAAACGAGAGGTGAAAAAAATTGCGAATGCCAAGTTGTTTGCCCAGTGCTGGCCGCATAAATAAGTAGATATTACCTCATGCGGAAGGTCGCGTACTTTCTCCAGTGTATGCTGTTCACTTATATAATGATAAATGCCGGGTGCGAGATCCTCGACATTCCGTACCCATACATACCCCTCCGTCGCCTGTAAGCCTCCGGCCGAAGGTGACGTCCTTCTGAATCCGAACTTTTGAGCGCCAGTCGGAGCGTCGTAATCGGTATCTTTTTTATCTGCTAAAGTTCCATACAGTATGGTTGCTAGCGACAATATTGGTACTGAAGTGTCAAAAAAATCTCGACAAGTATGACGTGCTAAAAGGGTTTCCCACAGGCTCGCTTCTTTAATGACTGAAATGTTCGGAGGCGGCAGTAGTGTTTTTTCGCCTCCTTTTATTAAAAAAATATTTGGTTCGTTCTTATGAATTGACTTGCAGAAGTTTAAGTAGCTTTTAGCGTATTCATTGTACATTTCAGGCTTATCAGGGACTGGCGAATTCGGGTGATATGTCCCAATGTGGAATATTTTTGATAGCACGTCCCAACCCCATTCATCGGTTGGTTTCACGTCATGAAGGATCCCGGATCTGTCTATGGATATGTCATCGTCTGTCTCTGATACGAAATCGCCTGCAGAAAAACTCACTAACCGCTCAAATTCTCCAGTGCTTATTTGGTATTGAGCGTGATTTCTATAATCCCACAAATAAGCCGTGCCATCTTTAAGCACAAGAAATATGTCGTTCGAGAGCCATTTTTTATTCGCAGTACCCATAGCCGCCTGACCACCTATTGGTTTGGTGAGATTCATTTAGCGAGATTCATTTTGAGGGGCTGCCTGGGCCGAAGCCCAGGCGGTAAATGATCATTTAACTTCTAGTTTTCTATTGCCAGAAGCTTCAATAATGCGATCCCTACAATTTGGAACGAATGCGTAGTGGGGCACAGTCACCGTTTTAATTGAGAAGTGGGGGGTTTGGTACGCGTCGTTTGATTGATTGTTGAGCGTCGGTTCTATAGTTACTCGTTTCATAATATAGTTCCTCAGGGTTGTTGCGTTCGCAGATGTGCGATGCAATTAAACCGTATGAGCGCCTATGGTGATTGTCAATTTGGTTTTCTTAAACAGTGTTATTTTCAGTCGATTTTTCGTGTGTTTCCCCATGAGCTTATAGGATCGTTCTGATTGGTATTTCCTACATTCCGCTCCCCCGTTGATTTCTAAAAGCACTATTTTATATACGAGGCCGTAATATCCAGTTTCATAAAAAGCCGAAGGTTTCGTAGCCTTTGTGGGGCACATATTTTTCTTCGCGGGTGCTCAGCGCTATAAGCGTTTAGCCGAGCACGCTAGGCGCGGCGTATAGAGTGCTTACGTTGATACTGACCTGCATCTGGGGTTTATCCTTGCAACCGAGACCGTCATGCGCGATTTCTCTATCGCGCGTTATGACGCGTTCGGTACCGGGGACAATGCTTCGTAGATCAAGCCTGTCTCGCTTGAAGCGATGTACCAGCGGTATTTGAAAGGTGAGTTGAACGCTAAGGTGAACTGATTCGTTATCGTTAAGTCGTAAAAAAACCCGTCCATAAGACGGGTTTTTAAGTATGTGGCTGGCTGAAACTGCGTAACCACATGCCACTGCAGGTATGCGTATGTGTTACTGCCTTTTGAATCTCATATCGTAAGTTTTACCGACATTTGGTCCGCCGCGCTCGACAGTTACCTTGCCGTTCAAGGTTTTATAATTGTCCGATGAGTTTAGGGTGATGTTAAGTATGCTATCTCCTGTCTTGGCTTGAGCGCGCAGATTAAGAGTCTGAGCTGTGAAGGTTCCGGTAATGTTTAAGTTCAGTCCGTAATAAGCCATTTCGGCTTTTGTTATTTTGCCTGCCTGTGTGTCTGATTCGGTAATTTTTAGAGTGGCGGCGTTACTTTCGCCTAGATCATATACTTCACCCCTGAATTCGCCGGCTAAACTGGGTAGGGCCATGATTCTCACCTCCTGTGTAAATTGTGAGTGACCTGATATCTATCCCGGGTCACCGTTGTGTACTCGCAATTTGCATCGGTGAGGTTAGCTAAGGGGGCGCTCCGAGGTACCTGTTAATGTTGACAGTTATTTATACTTTTTCGCTATAACTAACGCTGAGTGCATGGCAGTTGAGCCCGGTGCTTACTTGTAAAGTGTGCCTTTGCTTTTATAGTCAAGGGATGCAATTTTTAAATGCGATATTTAAAAAGTGCCGATAGTGATAACTATGTAATTTGTAGTTGCATGGAAAACCCGCAGAGATGCGGGTTTTTGTCGCTTGAATTTGATCAGGCGAGGGCGGGCGTATCGAACCCGCGTTGTTCAATCACGCGGAACACATCACTGACATCCTGCACCAGAATGCGCGCGGTATTGGCCACATGGTTCAGGTCGCGCTCGGCGAAATCCGGCAGGCTGGAGCAGGCCATGAGGTTGAGGTGTTCGAGGGCGGCGTTGAGGCGTTCGCGCAGGCAGGCGTGGAGGTCCAGCAGTGGGGCGTTGCTGTCTATCAAGAGAACGGGCGAATCGGTCGCGGATTCAGTGCAGGGATAAAAACGGCGGGGCGGAAGTTGGTTGTTCATGGCAAATCCTTAACTCGAAAGAAGAATAGCCACCGTTTGCTGCGAAACAAATTGGGTGGCAGCTGTACGCGGGTTCGCAGACCGAGGAGTTAAGACCCGGCAGACCCGAAGGTCTCCCACGCACAGCCGCCATAACAAAGACGACCTTCGGCTGGGAGCCTGGGCTGTTTTGACGGATGCGGAATTAACTCTGTAGGGCTGCGAAACCCTGTCGCCGATCAATGCCAGCGACGGAGCGAACTATAAGCGGCCATCTGTCTGGCCGCAACGGTACTGTAGGACGAACACCTGCCTCTCAGGCCAAGCAGGACAACTGTGGGAGGGGGCTTGCCCCCGATTGCGGTGTGTCAGCATACACAGTCGGCGGCTGGCCCACCGCTATCGGGGGCAAGCCCCCTCCCACAGTGGATTCAAGCGTCTGGACCTATCGGGAATGATCCTCGCGCTCATCGGACATGGCCTACTCGCATTGAGGCCAATCCGTTACTCGTGAGCAGACGCCCTTCGGCAATTGCATCAGACGTATGGTGATTGAAATGTCCGTTATAACGGACATAATCAGATTAATTTCATTAAAAGTTCTGTATAGGTGACATTTTGCTCATCACTACTCCCCCGGCTTTTGGCGAGCGGATCAGGCAATTGCGCCGGGCGAAGCACTACAGTCAGCAGCAACTCGCGGAAAAAGCGCGGTGCAGCCGTAAAACCATCATCGACCTGGAAGCGGGGGAAAACGTCGCCATGTACACCGCCTTCAGGGTGATTATGGCGTTGGGAATGGCATTGGAAGTGGTTGACCGGCGTATCGATCTCAAATCCCTTGCCGAGCTGGTAGAGCACGATGAGTAAAATCAAGCGGCTTAACATTGCCACACCTCAAGGCAATGCGGGTGAACTGTCCAAGGGGTCGCAGTTTTCCTTCGCCTATGCGTCGGCCGAGGCGTCTCGTGAGGTGTCATTGGTCATGCCTTACGACCCGACGCCTACGGTCAGTAATGTTCTGCATCCAATTTTCGATATGAATGTGCCCGAAGGTTTTCTGGCTGATCAAATCAAGCGCCGCATGGCCAAGCATATGCAGGTGGACGAAATGCGCCTGCTGTCGATCATTGGAGGCAACCAGATTGGTCGGCTGAGTTATGAGAATCCTGTAGAAGCATCGGCCCCTGTTAAAGCTCAGGTGGGATTGCAGGAGATATTGTCAGCGCAGGGCTCGCAGGGTGTGTTTGATTTCCTGGTAGACACCTATTTTGAATCAGGTATTTCGGGAGTGCAGCCCAAGGTGCTGGTGCCTGATCTGGACAAGCTCAAAGGCAACCGCAAAACCATGCTCAGCTCTGACCTGATTGTAAAATCCGGCGCACATGAATACGCCCACCTGGCGCAAAACGAATTCCTCTGTTTGGAAGCAGCTCGCCTTGCCGGCTTGGAAACGCCGCGTTTCTGGCTCTCCGACAGTGGTGATCTTTTTGTCATGGAGCGCTTTGATCTGACACCGTCCGGCAGGTTGGGCTTTGAGGACATGGCTGTATTGCTGGGATTGAACAAGGATCCTCACGACAACTACAAATATTCCCAAAGTTACGAAACGCTCGCCGCGGTGATCCGCGAGGTTTGCGGCCAGGGCGATGTGTTGCGTGAGCTCGAACGTTTTTTCTCTATGATTTGCCTGTCGGTCATGGTGCGCAACGGCGATGCCCATCTGAAAAATTTCGGCGTGCTCTATACCCATCCGGGCTCCCCCGAAACCGCGCAATTGGCGCCTGTGTTCGATGTCACAACCACCACGGCCTATGAACACTACAATCCGAAATCCGGCCAGGCATTGGTTGATCGCACGTTGGCAATCAAGATGAACAAAACCAAGGCGTACCCTGACCGTCAGCAACTGATTGAGTTTGGTCGCAAGCACTGCGGTGTAGCAGCCCCAGGCGTGATCATCGAGCGTATTGCAGACGCAATGTCCGAGGCGCTTGGCGCCCATCAGACGCGAGTTGATGTTGAGCTTTTTTCCACAATGCGCAAGGAGTGGGACGCGGGCCGTGCGATGGCGTTACACGACTCGGTGGCGTCGGGTATGCGACGCAAGCCGGTGGTAAAGCCTTTGCATTAAGGCTTGTGGAAAACCCGCACGATTGCGGTGTGTCAGCAAACGGAGTGGGTGACTGGCCCACCGCTATCGGGGGCAAGCCCCCTCCCACAGGTGGACTGCAGTGGATTCAAGGCCTGGGAACGGTCCCTGGGTTTATCAGACCTTGCCTGCATAAGCTGGGCCGATCCGTTTTACTCGTGATCAATATCCAACTTCGCAAACGTCACCCTTGCCCCCTCCTTGCTGTCCCCACTGTTGTCCTGCACATACACCCCGGCCTTGAAGTACAGCGGCTTGTCGCCCCAGGCCGCGCCGATGCGATCATTCCACTCGCTGTCGGCCGCGTTCACGCTGAGCAATCCGGCCTTGTTGAGGTTGATCACATAGGTAAAGCTCTTCTCCAGGGGCACGTTGGAGGCGACCGTGATGACCCTGCTTTCGGATTCATCCGGGCGCATGCGCACTTTGGCGACAATATTGCCGGTCTGGGTTTTCTCCTTGAATTGGTACTCCAGCTTGATCAGGGGTTTCTGGCTGTCATAGGCATGGATCTGGCCGATCACGACCTTGCCGCTGGACGGCACCTGATTGACGGTGAGCGTGGCGCGCAGGAAGTTGTCGGCCTCGGGGTAGGTCCAGTTGCGCAGGCGCCCGTCGGCGTAGGTTTCGCGCAGTTCGCTGCGCGGGTAGATGGCGTTTTCGGTGCGGGTGCCGGTGACGGGCGTCCAGAACTGCACATCGCTGCCTTCGGCCTGGAAGTACTGGTCATTGAAGCCGCTGAGCAGCTTCGGGGTTTCGATGGTCGTGGGCGGGGAGCCGACCGGAATGCTCAGGTTCCAGGTGGAAAGGTCGATCATGGTGTTGGCCTTTTGACGAGGGGTGAACGCTTTAGCCCGAGGGCTGCACAAGTTCTTTATAGGTGGTGTTAACCCACTTGTTAAACGCTGACTGGCAATTTATTGGCGTCAGAGGAATGCCAAAAAGCCATGTTGCCCATGGTACGCGGGCTGCAGCGCCTTACCGTTAGTCGGCTTCCCGGGGTTTGGCGCGATGATGGCACCGACGTTACTTCTGCTTTTATATTCCCGGGGCTAGAGTGAGGCCTCATTATTTGTCCGGTTTTGAGTACCCGAAGTGACCGGTGCAGTTCCTTAAGGAAGAGACGTAGCATGGATTGCGCTTCAAACCTCGGCGACGGTCATTCAGTTCTCCTGGTGGTCGATGACTACCCGGAAAATCTCGTCAGCATGCGTGCCGTGTTACAGCGTGAAGACTGGCGAGTGATTACCGCGACTTCCGGTTTGCAGGCCCTGGAATTGCTGCTGGAGCATGACGTCGACCTGGTGTTGCTGGACGTGCGGATGCCCGGTATGGATGGCTTCGAGGTGGCCCGTCTGATGCGCGGCAGCCAGCGCACGAGCATGACGCCGATCATCTTTCTCTCGGCCGCTGCCCAGTCCCCCGACGCGGTGCTCCAGGGCTACGCCAGTGGTGCGATCGACTACCTGTTCAAGCCCTTCGACCCGCATATTCTCAAGCCCAAGGTACAGGCGTTGCTGGAACATCAGCGTAACCGCCGTGCCCTGCAGCAGTTGAGCCATGACCTGGAGGCCGCCCGCGCCTTCAATGCCTCGGTATTGGACAACGCCGCCGAAGGGATTCTGGTGGTGGGCGAGGGCAGCGTGATCCAGTACGCCAACCCGGCTATCTCCAGGCTGCTCAATGCCACGATGGCCGAGTTGCAGGGCGAGAGTTTCCTGAGTTTCCTGCAAAAGCCCCATGTGCCGGCCTGGCTGGGGTTCCCGATGTACGAGGCCTATTGCAAAGGCGAAACGTGGCGCTTGCACGACGCCATCTTGCGCACCAGTCGCGGTCAGCAAGTGCCGGTGGCGTTGTCCTGCGCACCCTTGCCCGCAGAGCAGAAGGCAATGGTGGTGACGGTGCTGGACATGTCCGAGGTGCGCCACCTGCACCAGCAGTTGGAGTTCCAGGCGGTGACCGACCCGTTGACCGGGTTGCTCAATCGTCGGGGCTTCTACCAGACGGTGGAGAGCATGTTGTCGCGCAGCGAGCGCAATGAGCAGTCGCTGGTGCTGCTGTACCTGGACCTGGATGGCTTCAAGCGCGTCAACGACACCCTGGGCCACGACGCCGGCGATCGCGTGCTGCGCTGGGTGTCCGAGCAGATGCAGGCGTGCCTGCGTTCCTACGACATTCTTGGGCGCATGGGCGGGGATGAGTTCACGGCATTGCTGGAGCTGGAATTCCCGGAGCAGGCGGCGAAAATTGCGGAAAAACTGATCGAGCGGGTGTCTGTGTGCCAGCAGGTCGACGGTTTGGAGGTGATGCTCGGCGTCAGCATCGGTATCGCGACCTTTCCGGACTGTGGCTCGGACCTGAGCGGCCTGTTGCGCGCGGCGGACATCGCCATGTACGAAGCCAAGCGCGCCGGCCGTCAGCAATATCGCTATTACGACCATGAAATGAACGGTCGAGCCCGCTCGCGCCTGATGCTTGAAGACAGTGTGCGCACCGCGATTCAAAACAAGGATTTCGTCCTGGTGTACCAGCCCCAGGTGTCGCTGGTGGACGGGCGCTTGCGGGGTGTCGAGGCGTTGCTGCGCTGGCAGCACCCGAGTGTCGGTGACGTGCCGCCGGGGTTGTTCCTGCCGCTGCTGGAAGAGGCGCGGCTGATCAGCCAGTTGAGCAGCTGGATTTACCAGCAGGTCGCCGCCCAGCGCCAGGTCTGGCAAGCGTCTTTCGATGATGAGCTGGTGTTGAGCGTGAGCCTGAGCAGCAGTCAGTTCAATACGCCCAACCTGGTCGGCCAACTGCGGGAGGTCCTCGAACGGCACGGTTTGCAGGGGCGGCAACTGGAGGTGGAAATCAGTGAAGACTGCCTGATGAGTAACCTTGAGGAATCGACCAAGCAGCTCACCTTGTTGCGTGAGCTGGGGGTGCGTATCGCCCTGGATGACTTTGGCGCGGGTCGCTGTTCCCTGGCCCACCTGCGCGACCTGGCGTTCGACACCCTCAAGCTTGACCCGCAATTGGTGGCCCGATTACCAGGCTCCGCGCGGGATGCCGCAATGGCGCGCAGCATCATCGAGCTGTGCGGGCATTTTGAGGTGCTGGTGATCGCCGAAGGTGTGCAGACCCTCGAACAGGCGCAGTGGCTCAAGGCCAACGGGTGTTCCTTCATCCAGGGCACCTGGGCGGCGGCACCGCTGATGGCCGAGGACGTCGTCGGTTGGTCGCACCCTCACGCGCTGTGAATTCGCTACACTGGCGCCCGTCCGAATCACATTGCAGCCCCCATGACCGCGTTGAAATACCTTCAGGCCTATCCCGCCGCTCTTCAGGAACAAGTGCGCCAATTGATCGCCAAGGACCAGTTGGGCGCCTACCTGGAGCAGCGTTACCCCGAGCGCCACGCCGTACAGAGCGACAAGGCCCTGTACAGCTACGCCCTGGCCTTGAAGCAGGAACACCTGCGCAATGCACCGTCGATCGACAAGGTGCTGTTCGATAACCGCCTGGACCTGACCCACCGCGCCCTGGGTTTGCACACCACGATTTCCAGGGTGCAGGGCGGCAATCTCAAGTCCAAGAAAGAGATCCGCATCGCCTCGCTGTTCAAGGAGGCGGCCCCCGAGTTTCTGCGCATGATCGTGGTGCACGAACTGGCTCACTTCAAGGAGTCGGACCACAACAAGGCGTTCTATAAACTCTGTGAACACATGATGCCGGGCTACCATCAGGTGGAATTCGACCTGCGGGTGTACCTCACCTGGCGCGATTTGCAGGGCAAGTCCCAATTACAAGGCGATTGACCATGGATGTGAGCAAGACCAAGAGCAGCTTTTACCGTCGCCTGTATGTGGCGTACCTGATCGACAGCGGGCTGGCCAGCAGCGTCCCGGCGCTGACTGAAGTGACCGGTATGCCGCGGCGCACGGCGCAGGACACGATTGCGGCGTTGGCCGACCTGGATATCGTGTGTGAATTCGAGCAGGAAGAGGGGGCGCGCAATCACGCCGGGGGTTATCGGATTCGTGAGTGGGGGGCGATTGATCGGGGGTGGATCGAGGCCAATCTTGTGGCGGTCAAGCGGGTGTTGGGTTATCCCTGAGTGATGCGGTGTCTGGGCTGGCGCTATCGGGGGCAAGCCCCCTCCCACACTTGATGTGTGAATACATTCAAATGTGGGAGGGGGCTTGCCCCCGATGAGGCCCTCAGGCCCGCCGCATACCAATATGTGGAATATCGTCCTCCAGATATTCCTCACCCTCCACCACAAACCCATACCGCCCGTAATACCCCTGCAAATGCGCCTGGGCCGACAGGAAGATCGGTGTCTCGGGCCAGATCTCCTCGATCTGCTTGAGGGTCTCTTCCATCATCAAATGCCCCAGCCCGGTGCCCCGCGCCGACGGCGCGACGATCACCCGGCCAATCACCACATCGCCGCCCTGTGACTCCGGGTCGAGCAGCCGCAGGTAGGCCACCAGCTCATCCGCTTTCCAGGCCATCAGGTGGTGGGTATCGCCGGACAGGTCCTGCCCGTCGATGTCCTGGTAAACACACTGTTGCTCAACCACGAACACTTCGCCGCGCAGGCGCAGGATGGCGTACAGCTGTTCCTTGCCCAGATCGTCGTGATGTCTGCAGATCCAATCGACCGTCATGAGGTGCGCTCTTGTCAAAGGCTTGGCAGGGATAGTAAGTGCGACCGGCGCTGCTGTCCAAAGCCGGTCATTTTTGTGAATGGCGTCAATTTGCCATCATTCAGTGCATGCGTGCCTGACTTCTTTGTGCAATAACCAATGCAGGCTCATTGATGAGCTACTGTTATCAGGCCATCGCCTGCCCGCCAAGGATTTTAAGCATGCCGCGATTGTCTCGTGCCGTTGCTTTGATTGCAGTGTTGTTGCTGGCTCAACCGGTATTGGCGCAGCGTTTGCGCCTGGTGGCGGACGGTTGGCCGCCGTTTACCGATGTCACGCTGATCAATGGCGGGCTGGCTACGGATATTGTCAGCACCGCGCTGGCTCGGGCCGGGTACGCGAGTGATTTTGAGCAGGTGCCTTGGGCGCGCGCGCTCAAGGGCATAGGCGATGGGCGCTACGATGTGCTGATCAACGCCTGGTACAACGATGAGCGCACGCAGTTGGGTGAGTTTTCCGCGCAATACCTGGTCAACCGCGTGCGCTTTATCAAGCGCCGCGACGACCCTGTCGATTATCAGGACCTGCAACGGTTGCAAGGAGAAAGCATCGCCGTGGTGCGTGGTTATGCCTATTCGGCGGCGTTCGACCAGAATGCGCTGTTACAGAAGGTGCCGGTGCATAACTTTGCCATGGCCGTGCGGATGCTGGCGGCAAAACGTGTGCGCCTGACCCTGGAGGATGAGTTCGTGGCGCGTTACTACCTGGCGCGCGAGTCGCCCAGGGTGCGCAGCGCCGTGGAATTCGTGGGCGAGCCGCTGAGCGAGAACAGCCTGCATATCCTGGTCAGCCTGAAGAACCCCGAGCATGCGCAGATCGTTGCCGGCTTTGATCGGGAGATTGCCAGGATGAAGGCGGATGGTAGTTATGCGAAGTTGATGAAGGCCCATGGCATGTAGCGTCTGTGCAGGCCTCATCGGGGGCAAGCCCCCTCCCACATTTGACTGTGTTCACCCATCAAAAGTGTGGGAGGGGGCTTGCCCCCGATAGCGACCTAAGCCGCGCGGGTATCTTTGATCAGATGCGCCGCCAACGTACGCAACGGCCCCAACTGCCGACAAATCAAGGCCAACTGCGTCTGCACCAGCCGCTGGCCCTCATCGATCTCATCCGGCATCTGCTCAAGCTGCGCGGCCATTGCTTCCTCGTCATCGCTCTGGATCGCAATCGGCTGTTTGTTCGCCAACCCCGTGGCGATCTCATCGATGCTCGCTGCCAGGCTGTTGCCCGCGCCTGCGATCAACTGTTCGCGCACGTCGGCCGGCAGTTGGGTATCGCGGTGCGCGCCAAGGCCCGACAAATAGCTGAGCAGCGTGTGCGAGAGCACCAGGAAGCGGAAGCCGACGTCGGCCTCCTTACGAAAGTGCCCAGGCTCCATCAGCATATTCGCCAGGGTGGTGGACAGCGCCGCATCGGCGTTGTGCGCGTTGCGACGGGCCAGGCGGTAAGCCAGGTCGTCGCTCTTGCCGGCGGCGTACTGCTGCATGATCTGGCGCAGGTAAATGCTGTTGCAGGTCAGGGTGTTGGCCAGCACTTTGTTCAGGCGCCGGCCTTGCCAGTCCGGCAGGAACAGGAACACCGCCAGGCCCGCGATCAGGCTGCCGAGCAAGGTATCGAACAGGCGTGGCAGGAACAGTCCGTAGCCATCGCCCACCTGGTTGAAACAGAACAGCACCATCAGGGTGATCGCCGCCGTGGCCAGGGTGTAGCGCGTGGTGCGGTTGATAAAGAACACCAGGCCGGCGGCGATGGCGAACATCGATTGCACCACCGGGTTTGGGAACAGGTCGAACAGCGCCCAGGCCACGGTCAGGCCGATGGCGGTGCCGATGATCCGCTGGCCGAGCTTGCGGCGCGTCGCCCCGTAGTTCGGTTGGCAAACAAACAGCGTGGTGAGGATGATCCAGTAACCCTGGGAGGCATGGATGGCATGCAGGGTGGCGTAGCCGACGGTCAATGCCAGGGACAGGCGCAAGGCGTGGCGAAACAGCAGCGAGGTGGGCGTGAGCTGGGTGCGCAGGCGCGTCCACATTTCCTTGAGGTTGCGTGGGGCACGGTCCAGCAGGTTGCTGTCGGTGGCGTCGGCCAGGGCGTCGGGGTTGCTTGCGTCGCCGAGCAGGCGGTCGAGGGTCGACAGGTTCGCCGCCAGGGCGCGCAACGAGCGCAGCAGGCCGCGCCAGGCTGGATTGCTCTGGATGCGCAGGTGTTCCAGGGAGGCATTCAAATCGCCCAGGGCTTCGGCAAAGCTGTCGTCATAAATGAACGGCTGGCGCAGTTGGATCGACTCGGCCAGGGCCTGGCAGGCCTTGCCCTGCTGGCGCAGCAGGCGTTGGCAGCGAAACAGCACGTCGCTGTGGAAGAACGCGTCGGCCAGGGCGTTATACGGGTAGTGGGACGAACTGGCGCGCTCGTGGATGTCCTGGGCCAGAAAGTACAGCTTCAGGTAGCGGCTGACCTTCGAGCCTGGCCGGCCATTGCCGACGCGGTGCAGGATGATTTCCTTGGCCGCATTCAACGCCGCGACCACGCGGCCATTCTGCTGGGCCAGTTCCAGGCGGCGTGCTTCCACATCCAGTTGGCGGATCGGCTCGAACAACGCAGATTTGAGCTTCAGGTAACGTCCCAGCTCGCGGAACAACCGCGCCAGGCTCTGCTGCACCGGCTGGTTGGAAAACAGCGCCTGCCACAGCACCGACAGCACGCCGTACCAGGCCGCGCCCGCCACCAGCAGCAACGGCTCGTGCCAGAAATCACTGACGGCACCGCCGCGCTGGTCCACGCCGATCATGGTGTAGACCGACAGGATCAACGTGGCCGAGGCAATCGCGCCATAGCGTTCACCGAGCGCGCCGAGCATGGTCAGGCCGAACGTGGCCAGGGCCAGGGAGGCCGCGAAAATCCAGGGGTAGGGAAACAACAGCTCCACCGACAGCGCGGCGATGCTGAAACACACCAGCGTCACCGCCAGGGCGTTGAGACGGCCTTGCCAACTGTCATCGGTCTCGGCCAGGGCGCTGGCGATAATCCCCAGGAACAGCGGGATCAGCAGCGTCATTTCATCCTGATACCAGCACAGCGCCATGCTGCCGGTCAGGGCGATGAATACCCGAATGCTATAGCTGAATTTATCCAGTGCCCACAGGCGTCGCAGGGACTGCTTGAACGAGGTCGATGACATGAAGTCTGGAGTCTTCCGGGACGTTGTCGCTAAATTGAGCTATCAAGGACGCCACGGCAAGGGTGGTGATCACATCCAACAGAAAATTATTCCCGCACACCCATTCTCAATGTGGAATGCAGTCAATGTGGGAGGGGGCTTGCCCCCGATAGCAGTGTGTCAGCCACTGCATGTGCAAACTGATACACCGCCATCGGGGGCAAGCCCCCTCCCACATTTGACCGAGTACACCCTTCAGACGTATTGCGCGGCTGCGTAGCCCGAAGCCCAGGCCCACTGGAAATTGAACCCGCCCAGGTGACCGGTCACATCCAGCACTTCACCGATGAAGTACAGCCCGGGGCTTTTCAGGGATTCCATGGTCTTGGACGACACTTCCCGCGTATCCACCCCGCCCAGCGTCACCTCGGCCGTGCGATAGCCCTCGGTGCCCGCCGGTACCAGTTGCCAGTTGCCGAGCTTCTCGGCGATGTCGGCGATTTCGGCATGGGTGTACTGCTTCATCGGCTTGGACGCGAACCAGGTGTCCGCCAGCAGGTTGGCCATCTTCTTGGTGAAAATCTCGCCCAGCAGTGTCTTCAACTCGCTGTTGGGACGCTCGGCCTGTTGCTGTTGCAGCCACGTGTGGGCGTCGTGGTCGGGCAGCAGATTGATCTCCACGGTGTCACCGGGCTCCCAGTAGGAGGAAATCTGCAAAATCGCCGGCCCGCTCAGGCCGCGATGGGTAAACAGCAGGTTCTCGCGAAAGCTCTGGCCGTTGCAGCTGACCAGGCAATCCACCGAGGTGCCGGACAGCTCGCCGCATAGGTCCTTGAGCTGGTCGGTGATGGTGAACGGCACCAATCCCGCGCGGGTCGGCAGCAGTTCATGGCCGAACTGTCTGGCCACTTGATAACCGAAACCGGTGGCGCCCAGGGTCGGTATCGACAAGCCGCCGGTGGCAATCACCAGGGACTCGCAGTGCAGCTCGCCCAAGGTGGTGTGCAACTGATAGCCGCTGTCGAGCCTGGCGATTTGCTGGATGGAGGTGTCCAGGTGCAGGCTCACGCCGGTCTGAATGCATTCATCGAGGAGCATGCCGAGGATGTCGCTGGACTTGTTGTCGCAGAACAGCTGGCCGAGTTTCTTCTCGTGGTACGGCACGCCGTGCTTGGCCACCAAGCCGATGAAATCCCACTGGGTGTAGCGCGCCAGGGCCGACTTGCAGAAGTGCGCGTTGTGCGAGAGGAAGTTGGCCGGCTCGGTGTACAGATTGGTGAAGTTGCAGCGGCCACCACCGGACATCAGGATCTTTTTGCCGGCCTTGTTCGCATGGTCGATCAGCATCACCTTGCGCCCGCGCCCGGCGGCGGTCAGTGCGCACATCAAGCCTGCGGCGCCGGCGCCAATGATCACAACTTCGGTCGAGCGCAAAACGGTGTCCTCATACAATTTTGAATTTGACTACAGGCCAATGTGGGAGGGGGCTTGCCCCCGATTGCAGGGTGTCAGTCAGTATATCTGTCACTGACACACCGCCATCGGGGGCAAGCCCCCTCCCACATTTGGATCTCTGTATAGCTTGAGATTTTTACAGGATGCGCACGCGCAACGAACGGCCTTTGATCTTGCCGTCGTTCAAGCGCTGCAGCGCCTGCTTGGCGATGCCGCGTTCCACGGCCACGAAGGCCTGGAAGTCAAAGATCGCAATTTTGCCGACCTGGGCACCGGGGATGCCGGCGTCACCCGTCAGGGCGCCGAGGATGTCGCCTGGGCGCACCTTGTCCTTGCGCCCGGCGGCGATGCACAGCGTGCTCATCACCGGCAGCAGCGGGCCACCGCTCTGCGGCTTGAGGTTGTCCAGTTGATCCCAGTTCAGCGGCGACTTCTGCAGTTGCTCGATGGCCTGGGCGCGGTGCGCTTCGGACGGCGCCACCAGGCTGATGGCGAGGCCGGTCTCACCCGCGCGACCGGTACGGCCAACACGGTGAATGTGGATTTCCGAGTCGCGAGCCAGTTCGACGTTGATCACCATGTCCAGCGAGTCGATGTCCAGGCCACGGGCGGCGACGTCGGTGGCCACCAGCACCGAGGTGCTGCGGTTGGCGAACATGGCCAGTACCTGGTCACGGTCGCGTTGCTCCAGGTCACCGTGCAGGCCGACGGCGGAAATGCCCTTGGACGTCAGGTGATCCACGGTTTCCTGTACTTGCTGCTTGGTAAAGCAGAACGCCACGCACGACGCCGGGCGGAAATGCGCCAGCACCTTGGTCACGGCGTCCATGCGTTCTTCCGGCGAGATCTCGTAGAACCGCTGTTCGATCTGATCGTCGGAGTGGAACGCTTCGGCCTTCACTTGCTGCGGCGCGCGCATGAACTTGGAGGCCAGTTGCTTGATGCTCACCGGGTAGGTGGCCGAGAACAGCAGGGTCTGGCGGCGTGCCGGGGTCTTGCTGATGATGTCTTCGATGGCGTCGTAGAAACCCATGTCGAGCATGCGGTCGGCTTCGTCGAGGATCAGCGTGTTCAAGCCGTCCAGTACCAGCGAACCTTTGCGCAGGTGCTGCTGGATGCGGCCCGGGGTGCCGACGATCACGTGGGCACCGTGCTCAAGGGAGGCGATCTGCGGGCCGAGGGACACGCCGCCGCACAGGGTCAGCACCTTGATGTTGTCTTCGGCGCGGGCCAGGCGACGGATTTCCTTGGCCACCTGGTCGGCCAGCTCGCGGGTCGGGCACATCACCAGGGCCTGGCACCCGAAATAGCGCGGGTTGATCGGGTTCAGCAGGCCGATACCGAAGGCGGCGGTCTTGCCGCTGCCGGTCTTGGCCTGGGCAATCAGGTCCAGCCCCTTGAGGATCACCGGCAAGCTCTGCGCCTGGATCTGCGTCATCTCGACATAACCCAGCGAGTCGAGGTTAGCCAGCATGGCGGCGGACAGGGGCAAAGTATTAAAAGCGGTGGCGATGGTGGTCACGGGACTGGCTCTGCAAAAACAAAATGTCGCGCAGTGTACCAGTCTCGTGGGAATTTCCCCGCAAGTTCTAGACGAGACGCCGGTCAGTGCTCGATATCATGCTCACGGCTGACCACGCGTTTGCCGTCTTTTGGCGACAATTGCAGGAAGATCGCCGCCGCCAGCATCGCCATGATGCCCACGGTGAGGAACGTCAGCTGGAACGCGCCGAGCACCGTGTTCACCCCATCGTTGCCGGTCTCCAGGGTGAACCCGCCGAGCAGGGCACCGGCGCAGGCCACGCCCAGGCTCAGGGACAGTTGCGCCACCACCGAGAGCAAACTGTTGCCGCTGCTGGCCTGGGCGTCGTCGAGGTCGATCAGGGTCACGGTGTTCATCTCCGTGAATTGCAGCGAGTTGATGGCGCCGAGCACCGCCAGCATCGCCAGCAGCAGCGGGTAAGGGGTTTGCTCGCTGACCAGACCCATGCTCGCGAGCATGGCGCCCAGGGCCAGGGTGTTGCCGGTGAGCACCACGCGATAACCCAGGCGCTCGATCAACGGCCGGGCGATGGATTTGGCGAACATCGCCGCTGCCGCCAGCGGCAGCATGCTCATGCCGGCCTGTGACGGCGAATAACCCAGCGCCACCTGCAACAGCAGCGGCACCAGGAACGGCAGCGCACCGCTGCCCAGGCGCGCGAACAGGTTACCGAGGATGCCCACGGCAAAGGTGCGGGTCTTGAACAGCACCGGCGAGAACAGGGCGTTGTCGATATGCCCGGCGCGCAGCCAATACGCCGCCAGGCACGCCAGCCCGCCGAACAGCAGCAACATCACCCGCAGGTGCGGCAGGTGCAGTTCGCCCAGGCCCTCCATGGCGATGGTGATCAGCACCATGGCCGCGCCGAACAGCAGGAAGCCGAGGCTATCGAACCGCGTGCGCTCGCTGCCGCGCAGGTCGGGGATGAACTTCCACACCGCGTAGCAGCCGATCATGCCCACTGGCAGGTTGATCAGGAAGATCCAGTGCCAGGTCAGGTATTGCACCATCCAGCCGCCCAGGGTCGGGCCGAGCAATGGGCCGAGCAGGCCGGGGATGGTAATGAAGCCCATGATCCGCACCAGCTCGGAACGGGGATAGGCGCGCAGGACCACCAGGCGACCGACCGGCAGCATCAGCGCCCCGCCCAGGCCCTGGATCACCCGCGCCCCCACCAGCATGCTCAAGCTGCTGGACAAGGCGCACAACAATGATCCGATGCTGAACAGCAGGATGGCGCCAAAGAAGATTTTCTTGGTGCCGAAGCGGTCGGCGATCCAGCCCGACGCGGGGATCAGCAAGGCGACGGTGAGCATGTAGGCAATGACCACGCCCTGCATGCGCAGCGGGTTTTCCGCCAGGTCCCGGGCCATGGCCGGCAGCGCCGTGTTGAGGATCGTCCCGTCCAGCGACTGCATGAAGAAGGCAATCGCGACCACCCAGGGCAGCCAGCGGGCGGTCTTGGCGTCGAGAGGGGCACGATTCGGCATGGGAACCCTTTTGTTAGCAGGCTATGTGTTGGCGATTATGCGCCATTCGTCGCTGTTTTTCCCACTACCGGTTCGTCTATAGCCGACAACGCGGCGTGCTCGCCCAGCAGAAAATCCAGCAAGGCACGATGCACCGCCAGCGCCGCCTCGCGTGATTCCAGGTCGAGCAAATGGCCGGTATGTTCGGCCACGGCGAAACTGCTGCGCCCTACGTAATCGCCGAACATCCGGGCGTCGGCGGCAGGGGTGTATTCGTCCAGCGTACCGTTGAGGAAATGCACCGGTGTTGCAATGTGCCGCAGCGCCGGCAAGTAGTTGCCATCGCCCAGCGCCAACACCTGATGGATGTGAAAACGCGCCTGGCGATATTCGGTGGTGGCCATGTTCGACAGGTGGCGGTGGTTGTTGCGCTTGAGGCGCGGCGACAGGTATTTGCCGACTGTTTCGTTGAGCAGGTGGCCCACGGCGGATTTGTCATCGGCCTCGATCAGCACGCGCACGCGCTCCACGTACGCAAGCATGGCCGGGTTGAGGTTGGGGGCGAGGGCCATCACCACCGAGCTTTCGATGGACGGCGGGTTGTGCGCCAGGGTCAGCAGCGTGGAGATACCGCCCCAGGAGGCCGATACCAGGTGGTTGACCTCGAAGCGCTCTACCAGGGCGCGGAGCATCTGCACTTCGTCGTCCTTGGTCACCAGGTCCAGGTCGGTGTTGTACTCGCGCGAATAGCCGGAGAATGGCAGGTCGAACAGCAGCACATTGAAATGCTCGGCCACGCATCTGCTGGTGCGGGCGAAGGAGCGCGTGGTGGACAGTGCACCGTTGACCATCAGCACGGTTTTTCTGTGCGGGTCGTCGCCCAGTTGCTCTACGTGGACGTTGTAGTGCTTGTACAGCTTCTCTATGACAAAACTTCCCTGGGTCATCGCTGCACTCCCTGTGATGTGGCGGTATGCCATCAATCCTTATAACGGGGTTTTTTGCGGGCGACAACAGGGCTGTCCGTGCAGAACGGGAAGAAGAGAATGGACCGTAGGAAGAGATGACAAGGCGATGTCTGAGAGAGCAGCAATCCAATGTGGGAGGGGGCTTGCCCCCGATAGCGGTGTATCAGTTTCTGATGCGCTGACTGAGACACTGCTATCGGGGGCAAGCCCCCTCCCACATTGGTTGTGTGGTGCTTACAGGGTGAGAGTCAGGCGTTTGACCAGGGCGCCCGGCAGCAGATTGGACGCGGTGTTGCGCTGGCTGTAGGTACTGGCCGACAGCAGCAGTTCCCGTTCAATCGTCAACGCTTCCAGCTGTGAGCCGAGCAGGCTGTACACACTGTCATCAAAGCGCATGGTGCTGACCGGGGCCTTGATCTCGCCGTCTTCCACCCAGAACGTGGCGAAGCGGGTCATGCCGGTCAGGCGCGCCGCCGGCAGGTCGGAGTAGTTCAGGTACCACAGGTTGCTGATGTACAGCCCGGTGCCCAATTGCTTGAGGACATCGGCCTGGGCCAGGTTGCCGGCGGCCATCTGCAGGGCGCTGGGGGACTCGTCGCCGCCGGCGCCGTTGGCGCTGAGGCCATATTCGGCGGCGCTGCGCGAGTTGACCAGTTGGCCGTCGGCGCGGCCTGCATTAATCAACCTGACATCGCTGCGCGGGTAGCCTTCCGGGGAAAAGGCCTGGCTCAGTGAACCGCTGATCTGCTCGCTGACGGTCACCAGCGGGCTCAGGTGCTGTTCGCCGGCATACAGGCGTTGCAACGAGCTGCCTTTGCTGGCGATGGCCTGGGCGGAAAAACCGCCCCAGGTCACGATGCTGATGATCTCTTCGAGTGCCGCCGGAGCGAGGTAGGCGCGGTACTGTCCGGGCGCCAGCGGGTGCAGCGGTCGGCCCAGGAAGTGGAGCTGGTCGCGGGCCTGGTGGACGCGCCGGGCGAACTCGGCACTGTCCCAGGTGTGCCCGGCGTAGCTGGCCTTGACCGCTTCGCCATTGGCGTGGAACAGGCTGAAGTCGAAGTTGAAGCTATTGGCCTGGTGCCAGCCGAACGCGCCGTCGGAGCTGGCAAAGCCACGGCTGATGGGACCGGCGGCATAGAAGCCGACCAGGTCCACGTCTTCTGCAGCCTGGCTGATGTCTTGCAGCACCTGGGCCAGCTCCGGCAGGGGGCGTAGCTGTTCGTTGTGGCTGTGCCAGGCGTCGTGGTTCAGCAACAGGTACGGGTCCGCCGGCAGTAACGGCAAGGTTTCGCGCAGTTGTTGCAGGCCATCGGCCAGACGCTGGCGGTCCAGCGCCGGCTCGCCGGACAGGGTGATGCCCAGGTCGGCGTGGCGGCCGTCGTTGATCAGCTTGAGGTTCAGGCTCGATTGTTGCACCTGGCCGGCCTGGCGTACCTGCGCGTGGTTGAAGCGCACGAATTCCGACGATTCATCCGCGTAGCCGAGGTGAAATTGCTCTTTGTCGGTGATGGCCTGCTTGAGCCAGTCCACCAGTGCCTTGAAGTTATTCATCAGGCGTCTCCCCCGAATACATCGACGTTGCTGAACACACAGGCCGGCGACGCATGGCCGACGCGGATCACCTGGTTGGGTTCGCCCTTGCCGCAGTTCGGCGTGCCCAACACCTTGAAGGTGCTGGCATCGCCGACCGCGCTGAGGTTGCGCCAGAACTGCGCGGAAATGGCGCGGTAGTTGGGGTTCTTCACCACACCCTTGAGTTCGCCGTTTTCGATCAACTGGCCCCACTCACACCCGAACTGGAACTTGTTGCGCGCATCGTCGATGGACCACGAACGATTGGTCGACATCAGGATGCCGTGTTCAATACCGCCCACCAGTTGCGCGAGGTTTTTATCGCCGGGCTCGATATTCAAGTTGGCCATGCGATCGATGGGCGGGCGATTCCAGCCGCAGGCGCGGCTGTTGGCGACGCCTGGCAGGTTGGCGCGAAATTGCGACAACGCGCCGCCCAACGGCTTGAGCAGCAGCCCTTCGCGGATCAGGAACTGCTTGCTGGTGCGGGTGCCGTCATCGTCATGGCTGTAGCTGGCAAGCTGCTCGGGGATGTCCGGGTCGAAGGTCACGTTGAGCAGCGATGAACCGTATTGCAGGTGGCCGAAGTCGCTGGCTTTCACAAAGCTGGTGCCGGCGTAGTTGCGCTCGTCGCCGAGGATGCGGTCCAGCTCCAGCGGATGGCCGATGGACTCGTGGATCTGCAGGATCATCTGGTCGGGCATCAGCAGCAGGTCACGCGGACCCTGGGGCGTGTTCGGTGCCAGCAGCAGTTGCAGGGCCTCGTCGGCCACGCGCGGCGCGGCGCCGATCAGGCCGAAGCGGCTGATCACGTCAAACCCGCCTTGCTGGCCGAAGTTGCTGCCGCCGAGGGTGCGGGTCTGGCTGTCGTTACCGTCGAAGGCCGTGACATTGACGCCGGGGAACACAAAGCGCTGGGCCTGGCGCAATTCGGCCCCGGCGGTGTTGAGGTAGATCTGTTCGACGGTGGTCTGGCCCAGACTCACGTCCCAGCTGACCAGGCGCTCATCCCTGGGCACAGCAGCCGACTCATCGCCGAGCAGTTGGTAGCAGTCGTTCAGGGTGGGGAAGGGCTGGTCGAAGTCGGGCGACAGGTAGTCGGCCACGTCACTGGACACCGCTTGCTCGCGCAGGTCGAGCAGGGCGTGGGGCAGGATCTGCCGGGCTTGCTGCTCGGCGCGCTCGAGGGCGGCTTGCAGGCCGGCCAGGGAAATATCGTTGGTCGCGGCGTAGGCTTCCACGCCGTTGAGGCGCACGGTAAGCATGGCGCCTTCGTCGTGGCTCAGGTGCGGCGGTTCGGCGACGTTCTTGCGTACCGACAGGTACCGGCCGGATTCGCGGACATAGCGCAGGGAGAAGAATTGGGCGTTGGTGCGCAGGGCACTGAAGTGTTTCTTGAGCGTGGCGTGGTGTTCGAACATGGGGCCTTCCTTGTGGGCGGCTCAGCGCGGGCAGGCCAACAGAGTAGGCCGGGGCTGGGAGCTGATCAAGGAAAGTGTAGGCGGGAGGTTTTGCAGTGTCTGGCAGGGCCTCATCGGGGGCAAGCCCCCTCCCACACTTGACCGCGTACTTCCTTTGGAACACGGTCGAATGTGGGAGGGGGCTTGCCCCCGATGGGAGCGCCGCAGTGTTTCAGTTACTGCGCAATTTCACGCATCGGCTTTCCACGCACCGGCGCATCGCCGGCCACGTAGTAGTCGGCGGTGCTGCGCGGCAGTGGCGTGCGGCCACGGATCTTGTCGGCGATTTTTTCGGCGATCATGATCGTCGGTGCGTTCAGGTTACCGGTGGTGATGATCGGCATGATCGACGCATCCACCACACGCAAACCCTGCATGCCGTGCACGCGGCCTTCGCCATCGACCACGGCCATTTCGTCGGTGCCCATCTTGCACGAGCAGGACGGGTGGAACGCGGTCTCGGCGTGCTCGCGAATGAACTTGTCCAGCTGCTCATCGGTTTGCACGTCGATACCTGGGCTGATTTCGCGGCCACGGTAAGGGTCCAGCGCCGGCTGCTGCATGATTTCGCGGGTCAGGCGGATGCCGTCACGAAATTCCTGCCAGTCCTGTTCGGTGGCCATGTAGTTGAAGAGGATGCTCGGGTAGTCCCGTGGGTTCTTCGACTTCAGCTGCACGCGGCCACGGCTTGGCGAACGCATGGAACCCATGTGCGCCTGGAAGCCATGCTCTTTCACACCGTTGCTGCCGTTGTAGTTAATGGCGACCGGTAGGAAGTGGTACTGGATGTTCGGCCATTCGAATTCCGGGCGCGAACGGATAAAACCGCCGGCCTCGAACTGGTTGCTGGCGCCGATACCGGTGCCGTTGAACAGCCATTCGGCACCGATGGCCGGCTGGTTGTACCAGAGCAGCGAGGGGTACAGCGACACGGGCTGGGTGCAGGCGTATTGCAGGTACAGCTCAAGGTGATCCTGCAGGTTTTCGCCGACGCCTGGCAGGTCATGGACCACCGGGATGTCGAGGCTTTCCAGCAATTTGGCCGGGCCGACGCCGGAGCGTTGCAGCAGTTGCGGCGAGGCGATTGCGCCGCTGCACACCAGCACTTCCTTGCGCGCACGGGCTTCAACACGCTCTTCAGCGGCGCCGATCAGGTAACGCACGCCAACGGCACGCTTGCCTTCGAACAACACTTTGTCGGTAAGGGCGTGGGTGACGATGGTCAGGGTCGAACGCTTTTTAGCCGTGTCCAGGTAACCGCGCGCGGTGCTGGCGCGACGGCCATTGGGCGTGACGGTACGGTCCATCGGGCCGAAGCCTTCCTGCTGGTAGCCGTTCAAGTCTTCGGTACGCGGGTAACCGGCCTGTACGCCGGCTTCGACCATGGCGTG
>Ga0105246_10000175_pt1 | contig 31092 bp, 31 predicted proteins | sample KBSM64metaG_FD_99694 | JGI IMG/M metagenome (GOLD analysis project Ga0105246, IMG submission 99694) | Miscanthus rhizosphere microbial communities from Kellogg Biological Station, Michigan, USA - KBS M6-4 metaG | ecosystem: Host-associated > Plants > Roots > Rhizosphere > Soil | place... | reverse complement strand
CGGAGATGATATTGAGCAGGGTCGACTTGCCGCAGCCCGACGGCCCGAGCAAGGCGTAGGCACCGCCCTGCTCCCACACGTGGTTCATTTCCCGAATGGCGTAGTCTTCCGGCCCATTCGGCGTCGGACTGTAGCTGTGCGCCAGGTTGCGCAAATGGATCTCGGCCATCAGGCAACCCTCGCAATACGGCGCCCGGGGGCCTGGACCAAACGACCCTGGCCATCGAACACAAACAGTTTATGGGTGGGGATATACACGCGGATCGGCGCGTCGACGTCGTACTCATGCACCCCAGGCAAGTGCAGCACCAGCAGGAAATGTTCGCTGCGCACGTGCAGGAAGGTTTCCGAACCGCTGATTTCGGCGACTTCCACGGTCACCGCCAGTTCCAGGTCATCGTCGTTGCTGGGTACCAGGCTGATATGGCTGGGGCGCACGCCGAAACGGAATTCGCCTTCGCCGATGGGACGCAGGTCGACATTCAGCGGAAAGTGCACGAAGTTGGCGAAGCTCACTTCATTGCCACTGATGCGCCCCGGCATCAGGTTGATCGGCGGCTCGGAAAACAGCTCGGCCGCCAGCACCGTCTGCGGCTGGTGATAGACCTCGGCGGCCTTGCCGCTCTGGATCACCCGGCCCTCGTGAAGAATGGTGGTGGTACCGCCCAGCGCCAGGGCTTCGTTGGGTTCGGTGGTGGCGTAAATGGCGATGGTGTGGCGCGCCTTGAACAGCTCGCGCATTTCCTGGCGCAGTTCTTCGCGCAACTTGTAGTCCAGGTTGACCAGAGGCTCATCGAACAGGATCAACTCGGCGTCCTTGACCAGGGCCCGGGCCATGGCCGTACGCTGCTGCTGGCCGCCGGACAGTTCCAGCGGGTGGCGTTGCAGGAATTTCTCGATGCGCAGCATCCGCGCCGTTTCCAGCACCTTGCTCTGGATCAGCTCATTGGACACACCGGCCTGGCGCAAGGGCGAGGCGATGTTCTCGAACACGGTCATGGTCGGGTAGTTGATGAACTGCTGATAGACCATCGACACGTTGCGCAGGCGTACCGGCTTTTGCGTGACATCCACACCGTTCATCAGGATGCGGCCGCTGTCGGGCTTGTCCAGCCCGGCCATCAGGCGCATCAGACTGGTCTTGCCGGACAGCGTGCGACCGAGCAATACGTTGAAGGAACCGGGCTCGAAACGCAGGGTGGCGTCGTCGATCCAGGTTTGACCTTCGACAACGCGGGAGACATGTTCCAGGGTCAATGACATGACACGACCTTTTTATTATTGGAATGAATCTGGCCAGTTGTCAGAGCGAGTTTCGTGCCAAGGATGGCAGGTGATTGATTCACAAGGGAATGGGCTCAGAGGCATGTTCAAGCGTGAATAAAATGAACAGTTCAGGCTGAACAATTGAACAGATTTGCAGTTGACAATGAACAGTTGTGAACAACACTTTATGGGCGATGAAGATCAAATGTGGGAGGGGGCTTGCCCCCGATGGCGGTACATCAGTAACGGAAGTGCTGACTGATACACCGCTATCGGGGGCAAGCCCCCTCCCATACTTGAACCCATTCCAATAGTTTGAATTGTGTAAGCCCAATAACAATAAAAAGAAGGTCACCCATGGCCGAACCACTGGCTCACGACACCATCATCCAGGACTCCTGGCGCCGTTGCCGCGCGTTCGGGCTGGATCACCAAAGCGTCCCCAGCTTCGATCAGTTGCCCGCCGAGGGCATTCGGCAGTTGCTGGAGAGCCAGCATTCACTGGTGCAGACCACCCACCAGGAGGTGCTGCCCTACTACGAAAACATCTTGAGCAATTCCAACTGCCTGATCATGCTCGCCGACAATCAGGGCCAGGTCCTCACGTCGTGGGGCACCCAGCGGTTTATCGAACCCGGGCTGGCCCGTGGCTTCAGCGCAGGCGCCAGCTGGATGGAGCGCGCCAGCGGCACCAATGCCATCGGTACCGCCCTGGCCTGCGCCCAGGCGGTGCATATCGAACACGACGAACACTTCCTCAAGGCCAATCGCTTCATGACCGGTTCGGCGGCGCCGATTTTCGACGCCCAACGCGAGATCATTGCGGTACTGGATGTGTCCAGCGACAGCTACCTGCCGCCCTCCCACACCCTGGGCATGGTCAAGATGATGAGCCAGACCGTGGAGAACCGGCTGATCCTCAACCTGTTTCGCGGCGAGCATTTACAGCTGACGTTCAACACCGGCCTGAGCAACCTCGACAGCCAGTGGGCGGGCCTGCTGATCTTTGATGAAAGCGGCCAGGTGCTGTCGGCCAACCGCCGCGCAGACAACCTGCTGGGCATCAGTTTGTCGCGGGTGATGATCGACAGCTTGTTCAAGGTATCGCTGCTGGAGTTGTTGAACCAGCCGGAGGGGCTGCCGTTTTCCCTGCAGGCGCCGGGACGCAATCGCTTCCAGTGCCTGCTCAAGCGGCCCCGGCAAACGCCGGTACAGGCGCGGGTGTTCAATCAGCCTGCGCCGTCGAAGCCGACCGCCGTCAGCCTCAACACCCTGCATTTTGGCGATGCGCGCGTGGAGAAAGCCGTGCGCCAGGCCGAGCGCCTGCTGGAAAAAGACATTCCGTTGTTGATCCACGGCGAAACCGGCGTGGGCAAAGAGGTGTTCGTCAAAGCCCTGCACCAGGCCAGCTCCCGCAGCCGCCAGGCATTGATCGCGGTGAACTGTGCGGCGATTCCGGCTGAGCTGGTGGAATCGGAACTGTTTGGCTATGAAAAAGGCGCGTTTACCGGCGCCAATCAAAAAGGCAGCATCGGCCTGATCCGCAAGGCCGACAAGGGCACCCTGTTTCTCGATGAAATCGGCGATATGCCGTTACCCACCCAGGCCCGCCTGCTGCGTGTGCTGCAGGAGCGGTGCGTGCAACCGGTGGGCAGCAGCGAGGTGTTCGCGGTGGACCTGCGCATCATCTCGGCGACCAACCGCGCGCTACGGGAGCTGGTACAGGCCGGGCGCTTTCGTGAAGATTTGTATTACCGCATCGGCGGCCTGACCCTGGAGCTGCCGCCGTTGCGCGAGCGCAGCGACAAGCAGGCGCTGTTCCAGCAACTGTGGCAGCAACACCGCGAGCCCACCCAGTGGGCCGGGCTGAGTGGCGAGGTGCTCAAGCTGTTCGACCAGCACCCGTGGCCGGGCAATTTGCGTCAGGTGAGCAGTGTGTTGCAGGTGGCGTTGGCAATGGCCGAAGAACAGCCGATCCGCCCGGAGCACCTGCCCGATGATTTTTTTTCCGACTTGAAACAGGCGGCGCCGCTGTCCAGCCGCGAACGCCTGGATGACAACCTTGACCTCAACCAACGCCTGGCCGCCGCTGGCGGGAACATTTCCCACCTGGCGCGGGAGCTGGGCGTGAGCCGAAATACCCTCTATAAGCGCCTGCGCCAGCACGAAGGTTGATTCAGCGCCAACGCCACGACACGCCGGTGTAAACACCACGCCCGTCAGCGGGTGTGGAACGGGCTACGTCCATGCCTTTGTCGTCGTAACCCGGCGTCACAGTGTTGGCATAACGCCGATTGGTCAGGTTGCGCAGATCGACCCAGGCTTGCCAGTCCTGCCGGGGCGCGTCATAGCCGAACGTGGCGCCAAGGGTGGTGTAGGCCGCCGCGTAATAGGAGTTGGCGTAGTCCACCGCCACCCGCGAGGCATGCTCGGTGTTGAGGCTGGTGTAGAAACCGCTCGGGTGGCTGTAGCGCAGTTGCGCCTGGTAATAGTGCCTGGGGATGCCGGGCAAGGTGTTGTCGCCGAAACGATCGTCGTCGCGGTAGTGGAAGTCATTGAAGGTATAGGCCTGGCGCAGCGCAAGCCGTCCATGGCGGCCGCCGTCCCACAGCGGGCTGAGCAGGCTCAGTTCCACGCCTTGGTGCACGGTGGGGCTGGCATTGGCTTCGGCGACGATGGCATTGGCGGTCGCGGTCTGGGCCTGGGTTTCCACGGTCAACAGTTCGTGGCGCACTTCGGAGCGGTAGAGCGCCAGGTCCCATTGGCCAAGCCAGGCCTCGCCGCGCCCGCCGATCTCCAGGGTGGTGGCGGTCTGGTTCTTCAGGCTGACGCCTTCGCGTGCCAGCCCCGTCGCAGGGCCAGCGTGGAAGTATTTATTGGAACCCCAGATCATCGACCAGGCGTGCGGCGGCTCGACCGAACGACTCAGGTTGCCGTACACCTGCAATTGCGGAGTGAAGTCATAGCGCAGGCCGATGCGTGGCGCGTAGTCCCAATCGTGCTGACGCGTCGGTGCCTGGCCGTCCGGATAGGTGACCTGGGTTTCGCGGCGGGTATAAATCGCGGCCACGCCAGTGGTCAGCCACAGGTCGGGGACCAGCTCCAGCTCGTTGCCGACATGCAGCACCGTGTCGGAGCCCAGGTAGGTGTAGTCACGGGTCTTGGTGCCGGGCGCGTAGCCCGCCGTGTTGCCGGCCGGGACGCGCACGTACTCCGAGGCGCCGTTGTTGGGCATCGCCTGGGTGGTGCGCAGGCCGAGGGTGGTGGTGCTGTCATGGCCGAACAGGCTGTCCTGGCGGATGTAATTGAGCGTGCCACTGATGTCGGTGTAAGCGACTTTCAGGCGATTGGTGCCTTCGCGCAGGTCCATCGGGTAGTCGTGATAGGCCAGCCCGACCTCGACGCGGGACGTATCATCCAACTGCAACGTGGTCTTGTTGGCAAGCCAGGTAGAACCCGGTTGCAAGCGTTTGGAATCGCGGGCGGCGTTGAGGCTGTTGGCGGCGCGCGGGTCATGGCTGATCTGCTCGCGGGTGAGCTTGCCCGGCGTGTCATTGGTGGTTTCGCGGTAGCGCAGATAGAAGCGCGTTTCCAGGTTGGGGTTGAAGCGATAGCCGAAGTTGGCCGCGATGCCCTTGCCCGTCCCGGCACTTTGCTGCTGGTAACCGTCGGACTGCGAATCGGTGAGGCTGATGTAGTAATCGGCATCACCGAGCACCTGGCCGGAACTGATTTCGCGCTGGGCGTAACCCCGGCTGCCCGCCTCATAGCGCACTTGCAGTTTGGGCGCGTCATAACCGGTGCGGGTGACGTAGTTGACGGCGCCACCCAGGGCCAACGCGCCCTGATCGAAACCGTTGGCGCCGCGCAGCACTTGCACCCGGCTCTGCCATAACGGGTCCTTGAGTTCATAGGGGGTGCCGCCGGGGCCGGTCAGCGGCAGGCCGTCGAACATTTCATACAGCCCGGAGGCATGGGAACCCGGGCTACGGTTCAAACCCGAACCGCGAATGGATAACTTGACCCCTTCGTTATTCGCCGCCTTGGCGTACACCCCGGCCTGATACTTGAAGACATCCTCGTTGGTGCTCACCCGCCCCTGCTGCACGCTGTCCATGTCGATGAAGTTGGTCCCGCCGGGCACGCTGTTGAGCTGTGCCTGGGCGATCTCGCCGGCGCTGGCTTCGGACGCGGTGACTTCGACCGGCGCCAACTGCAGGTCTTCGGCCTGTACCAGTGAACTGAGGGTCAGGGCGGCGAACAGCAGCGGGGGTTGGCGCAACAGCATGGGCAGGTCCTTGAAATACGGGGGCATGCACGGCAATGCCGGCACGCGAGCAGTCATGGGAAGGCTCCCACACCCGCCAAGTCACGCGCGATTCAAGTCACGGACTTTTATCGCTGCCCCGCTTGCCCGACCACTCCAGCGTCTGCATCAGATCGTCAGCGTCGGAGCCGACGGGAAACCTGAAACCGTACATCTCATCGGTGGCCAATATGTCGGCCAGCGTGTCGCATAGCTGCGCCTCCGTCGGCGCGTCGCGCAGCAGTTTGTGCGCGGGTATCAGCACCTCCGAAGCGACCCCTTGGACACTCGCGGCGTCGATGACGGCAAACAGGATAAATCGCAGGCGGATTTCGCGATCAGTAGGCCAAACCGTTTTTCGCTTACCCAAGGTAGGCCCTCATGTTTAAGAAAAGTCCGAGGCTAGGGCCGACCGGGGGCGGGTTTCAAGCGGTCGAGGGCAGGATAGGCAACTTCCTACAGAGGAAAGGGACGCACCGTACCAATTAATCGTTAGTTGGCGCCGGCGTATCACTGCACAGGCAAGAAATTCATCAGCAGCAGACTTTGCGCGTAGTTGAGGCCAATGCGTCGGTAGCGCTCATCCAGTATCTGGGTCAGCAGGTCGAGGCGCGCGACAATCTTGCCGAACTCGACGGCGAAACTGAGGTTACTGCCCTCCTCCGAAATCTCGTTGGAAAACAGCAGCAACACGCCATTGGCGTCCTGGCGCTGGCCGAGCAGCCAGGTGGCTTTCTCGATATTACGTGCGGCATTGCTGACGAACTGCGGGTTGATGGAGTCGGTCACGTAAAACTGCGTGCGCCCACCGTGTGCGGTCACCAGCATGCTGCCGATCGCATAGATGAACGCCCCCACCCGATCACCACGAAACTCCGGGCTCAAGGAATAACTCAGGGCCGCCAGGTCACGACGCTCCCCCAGCGCTGGCAATGGCTGACGATTCTCGATCGCCTGACGAATAGTCCGCGCAGCGGTCACCGCATCCGGGTAACCGGACTGGCGCCACTGGCTGGGGTTGCGCAGGTACAGCTTGCTCATCAACAGATAAAGGCTTTGCAGATTGTCGCGCATGCCCAGGGTGGCCATGCGATCCACGCTGGTTTGAAAAAACTCATCAGGCTTGCCGTCGCTGAACTGCCTGGCGATGTCACGCCCCTGCTGCTGGCTGCAGCCAGTGGTACACAACGCTAATAGTGCAGCCAGCAACAGCGGCCAGCGGGTGATAAAAGCAATTGACGTTCGATCCATCGGCACCGGGTCTATGGCTGTTGGCCACCCGCAGGAATCGGGTGGCTGGGACAGAGGTAGATCAGGAGAATGGAAAAAAGTGCAGCCCCACGGGTTCAGATAAGCAATGGACTACAGGGCGTTGCGACGATGGCTTTCAGAGTGCATCAATCGCCGCTGTAGAAAATTTGAATTAGCGAGTTGCCCTCTCGGTCAAGAATTATGAACGCAGTCAATCTGACGAGGTAAGCGAAATGACTATCCAGGCAGAAACACTCGTACAACTGACCCAAGCCCTGAAAGAGCGTGGCCTGAATCTGGTGTCCGATGTGCACTTCACCCGCGCGCCCTATCGGCACAATCACCGCTGGATCTGCACCGTAGAGTAGAGAATCGTTTTGCGCCGACTTCGGTCTGGCGTCAGTGTTCCAGGATGACCACGCCGAGCTGTTCAGCTGAAAAAACACGGAATGTCTCCATCAGAGGCGATCGGTCTGCAAGGCCTGCGTTGACGTGGACAACGCCCGTGAATCAAAGACTGCAGCCCCCGGCAGGGCCTGCCAGACGGCGGGGCCGGCGGCAATTTCCTCGGCACTCAGCAGGCAGGTGTCGAGCGCGCGTTGCAGTGCGGGGGTGTCCAGGTTCTGGCCGATGAAGACCAGTTCCTGGCGGCAATCGCCGACAATGCTGTCCCATTTGGCCATGATGCCCTGCAGCCGATAGTGGTCCTGCGGCCATTGCGCCGGGTCGATGAAATTCCACCAGCGCCCGACATAATCCCACTGAAACTGCCTGCCGCTTTGTGCCAGCAGACCGGTTTCCTGATGCCGGCTGGCGAGCCAGAAATAACCTTTGCTGCGCAACAGGCGTCCGTTGCTCCAGGGGCGGCTGAGAAAGTCGAGCAGGCGCTGCGGGTGAAAAGGTGCGCGCTCGCGGTAGACCCAGGACGTCACGCCATAGGTGTGCGACTCGGAGGCCGCTGCGTCGCCCTCCTCCATCTGTTTCATCCAGCCCGGTGATGCCGCAAGGCTGGGTAAATCGAACAGGCGGGTTCCGAGAATGCCGGCTAACGCGGTGTTGCCGTGGGTCATCGGCACGATCCGCGCGCTGGGGTTCAGGCCCGCCAGGATCGCCTGCACAGCCTGGTAACCCGGCGCATCAAGCAGGTCCAGTTTGTTGACGAGAATGACGTTGGCGTACTCCACCTGCTCGATCAGAAGATCCACCAGAGGCCGCCTGGTCGTGCCTTGTGCGTCGTCGCGGGCGACGCTGTCCGATGACTCCAGCAACCCCTGGAAACGGCTGCCATCGACCACCGTCACCAAGGTATCAAGCCGTGCCAGTTCGCTGAGGCTGAAGCCGTCGGCGTCGAGAAAGGCGAACGTCTCCGCGACCGGCATCGGTTCAGAAATGCCGGTGGACTCGATGAGCAGGTAATCGAAACGCTGCTGGCGTGCCAGGGCGCTGATCTGCTCCAGCAGATCGGCGCGCAGCGTGCAGCAGATACAACCGTTGCTCATCTCGATCAACTCGTCGCGACCCCGATGCAGCGATACATCGCGCTGCACCTCGGCGGCGTCGATGTTGACCTCGCTCATGTCATTGACGATGACCGCCACCCGCAGGCCTTCGCGGTTGCGCAGGATATGGTTGAGCAGCGTGGTCTTGCCGGCGCCGAGGAAACCGGACAGCACCGTCACCGGCAGTCGGCCTGTCAAGGCGTCGTCCGTCATGCGCTCACCGTGCCGTCGGCGTGGTCCAGATAGCTTTCGAACAGGTCAACCACCACCAACCCCTCATCGGCCGCATCGCCCCACAGGTCTTTCACGCGAAACTCGACGTGGTAGGTCGGCTGATGCGCCGCACGCGTATCGCCATGGCCAATTGCGTCCGGGAATGGCCATTTTTCAGCCGTGCGGTGCAGCACCACGCCCGTTTTTCCGCGCACGTAAGCCGGCATGCGCACATGCCCGGCCACGTATTCGTTTCGCACCACTACCCGGTCGCCCACTTCGAAGGGGGCGCGGCCGGTGAGTGCCGCACGCCCACTCGACTGGGCAGGGTTCGCCAGCTTGAAATGAGACCCCAGGGCCTCATCAAGCTCCGCCTGGGTGATCACGCCTTTCTCGACCAGCAGGGTTGCGGTCGCAATCACATAGCGCTCGTAGTACTGGGTACCGACGTGCTGGCGAACGTCCAGGCGCTCGACGGCATGGCGCACTTCGTCCACGCTGAACATCTTCAAGTGATCGGCACCGATGAACATCAGGCTGTAGGCCAGGTGTTCCCAGTCCTGCTTGAACACCGGTTGGTAGCTCAAGCTGTTGATGGTGTGGGGGACTTTTCCAAAGCCCTGGAAACCGCCAAGATCGTGAAAGCCATCCATACTGAAACCTCCGGGAATTGAACAAAAAGGGGCTGGGCTCAGCCAACCCGAGGTACGGCGACGCCAATCAGCACGTCCTTGGTGACCAGTGCCTGAAGCTGTTCTTCAGTCATATGCTCAGAGCCTTCAGGCCTCACCGGCACCACCAGGTAACGGGTTTCGGCGCTGGTGTCCCAGACCTTGACCACCACGTCGTCAGGCAGCTCCGTGCCCAGCTCGCGCAACACGGTGCGCCCTTCCCGGACCAGGCGTGCGCGGAACTCAAAGCCCTTGTACCACTCGGGCGGCAGGCCCAGCACAGGCCAGTTGGTGCAGGAGCACAGGCTGCACACAATGACGTTCTTGAGGCGCGGCGTGTCTTGCAGCGCGACGATGTACTCACCCTGCGGGCCGGTATAGCCGAACTGCGCGCACGCGGCGGTGCCGTCCTTGAGCAACAGCGCGTGGAACTGCGGGTCGACCCAGGCCTTGGCGACCACCCTGGCGCCATTCTGCGGGCTCCATTCGTGCGCCATCAGTTGCGTCATGTGTTCGATGTAGCCCTCGGGGATCAGGTCCTTTTGTTTGAGCACCTGCAATAACGCCTGCGCGCGTTCGCCCGGGGTTGATGTGGGTTTTTCAAGGGTGGTCATCGGTGAGTTCCTCATCATTGAAGGTCGAAGCAGCGCCTGGCGTTATGGTTGTTGCGCTGCACGGGGCATTGTTGTTGCGCTGCACGGGAGCGGCTAGGCGGTTTTCCAGTCGATGGCCGCTTCGAACGCGGCGGCCGCCTGGTAGATCGTGCCTTCGGCGTAGTGTTTGCCCACGAGCATCAGCCCGACCGGCAAACCGTCCACCAGGCCACAGGGAATCGACATGGCCGGATGGCCGGTAATGTCCTGGGCCGAGGCGTTGCCGATCATTTCCAGGGCGCGCGCCACGTAATCGGTGATCGAGCAACCCGGTTCCGGGTGGGGTTGGGCAATGATCGGCACGGTGGGCATCACCAGCAGGTCATAGCGGGCCAACGCCGCGTCATAGCCGGCGCGCGCCAGGCGCCTGAGGTTTTGCGCCTTGGCGTAGTAGCGCCCGTTGTAGCGCTCGACCCCGTACTGGCCGACGAACATGCACAGCTTCAGGGAGGCCGACAGGTCATCCGCCTGCTCGCGCCAGCCGGCCTGCTTGTCCAGCAAGGCGAGGTCATACAGCCCCTGCCAGTTAAACCCGGCGCCATTGCCATGCATCATCTGCATGGTCAGGCCTTCGCAACCGATCGGGTGCCACAGCGAGCCTGCAATCCGGTGTTCGGCCACCGACACGTCTTCGACCTGTGCGCCCAGTTGTTCGAACCGGGCAATGGCCGTGCGCACCGAGGCGGCGACGCGCGGGTCCTGGTTGGCCAGTTCGAAGCCTTCGCGCAACACACCGATCCTCAGCCCTTGCACGCCACGGTCCAGGTAATCGCTGTAGGTATCGACCTGCGGCGCGGCCTGGCGCGGGTCGAGGCCGTCCGCGCCGGCCATGACTTCCAGCATCAAGGCATTGTCGCGCACCGTCGCGGTAATGGGGCCGGCGTGGTCGAGGGTTGCTTCGATGGCCATGATGCCGGTGTACGGCACCAGGCCGTGGGTCGGCTTCATGCCGTAGGTGCCGCAGAATGCCGAAGGAATTCTGATGGAGCCGCCTTGATCGCCGCCCACTGCCATATTGACCTCGCCCGCGGCCACCAGCGCCGCGCTGCCGGAAGACGAGCCGCCCGAGGCATAGCCCTGGCGGTAGGGATTGTGCACCGGCGCCGGATCGGACGTGTGGCTGCCGCCGGACAAGCAGTAATGCTCGCAGGTGGCTTTGCCGAGGATGGTTGCGCCCGCCTCCAGCAAACGGGTGACGACGGTGGCATCGAACGACGGCACAAAGCCCTCCAGGGGTTTGGCGCCGTTCATCATGGGCACGCCGGCCAGTGAAATATTGTCCTTGAGCGCAACCGTCTTGCCTGCCAGTTTGCCCTCACGGGCACCACTGACTTCGGTGCGGTAATACCAAGCGTTGAGCCGGTTGTGCGCCGCCGACGGGCGATAACCCGCACTGCGCTCGTAGCGCGTTGGTGGAATGAAGTCGGGCAGTTCGTCGATCAGGTCATAAGCGTCAAAGCTCCCCTGCATCAGGGCCAGGTATTCACTGGCTTGCTCGGGGCTGAGCCGCATATGCAGGCGGCTCGTAATGTCCAATAGCTGCTCAAGGGTGGGGCGAACGATTGCCATGGAGGGCAGTCCTTATCGTTGGGTGGCCTGGCGCTCAAGATAATCTGCGCCAGTGGGCACAGGCTTGGTTGAAACGGACAGCGACTTGGCTGGGCCGGACACCCCGCGCAACCCTCGAGGGCAGCCGGCCACTGCCGTGCAAGACGGTGACCTTAAAACACGCGGGCGTAGCGCAGGTTCATGCGGAAATCTTCCCGGGGCCCGTTGTCCACCGACAGATCCTTGCCCAGTTGCAGCTGGATCTGGTCCTGGGCGGTGACGAACTTGGTGGCCGTCAGCCGGAAGTTGGTGGTGCCCAGTTCGTTATCCTGGTTGACGTGCTCGACGTTGGTTTCACCGCCCCAGGTGCGTCCAAAACCGATCCCGAAGGTGGTGGTGGCGTCAGGCATATAGCGCCCCATCAACTGCGCTGCGTAGGAAACATCCTGCTTGAGCCGATCGGCATTGGCACCGTAGTCGGTGTTGTCGCCATACCAGGTCGCGCCGCCCACCACGTCCACTGCCCAGTGAGGCGTGAAGTGCTTGACGTAGGCGCTCTGCAGTTCGAATTTCCAGCGGTTCTCACCGATGTTCAGCCCGTCATCCTTGTCATAGGTGCCCGTTGGAACGAAGACGTAGGGCGCAATGCTCAGGGTGTCGCGGGCGTCGTTGAAGCGCCACTTCACCGGTGCGGTCAGGATCAGGTCGCCAATCCCGCGGGTACTGCCCAGCGCCGAGGCGTCACCGGCGCTGGAGACATGCCCGAAGGGCAGCAGGAATTGCGGGTCGATGGTGACGGTGTCGCTCAGGGCGTACACATGCAGCAGACGCAGGATGCCGACATCCGAATTCAGCCTGAAATCCGAACTCGCCTTATGCCCCTTGGCGTAGGCCGAGTCCGTGGTGGAGTGCTGGTAATAGAGCGCACCGATAGTCGCGCCAACGGGGTATTGCTCATAGTCGCCGGGGGCGACCTCAACGGCGTGCGCCGGTAATACCGGCAATACCGTGGTGAGTGTGAGCAGGCGGAGCTTGTTCATGGTGTATTCCTCGCAAACGGATGCCGTGCCACCTGATGAGGTGGCAAGCCGGTGAAGTCAGGGCTTTGCGTGTGGCCAGGCTCAGGCGGCTGCGGTTTGCGCGTCGCGCAGCATTCCGGTGTGGGGATGACAGTTGATGTATTCGAACAGTTGGCTCTTGGCGTCCGACACCGATACTTCGTGGTACAGGCGTAACTTTTTCAAACCCGCAGCCACACGGAAGAACGTCACGAAAATGCGCAGGTGGGTCGGGTGCGACTCGGCCCAGCGTTCGAGTTTCTCCACCGAACGCCAGTGGCCGATGTTGTAGCTCACGTCGAGGAAGTTGCCGTCCAGGTCGATATTGCGCACGAACCGGTTGCTGTAGCAGCCCAGGGCCTGGCCGTTGTCACGCAGGAAATCCATGCCGTCCTGCAGGGTCGGCAGGATTTCGTCCAGATACAGCGAGCGTTCGTCCGCCTCGGCATCCGCCCAGTCCTGGCCTGAGCGAATCAGCGTGAGGTTGTCATGCCCCATGATCACCACCCGGCCACCCTTGGCCGGATCACCGGCGACCACTTGCAGTTCGCTGGTGGGCTTCATCCAGTCCGTCTGGGAGATCGGAAAACGGTCGCGCATTGAGCCCCAGTAACCGTGTTCCTCGATCTCGCCGCTGGTCGCATCCATGACGGCGCCGACGCCGGGCAGATTGTCCTGGAAGGCATACAACGTCTCGAACTGTTCGGCGCGCGGTGCGCTGATTTCCCGGAAATAGCCAAGGCCGTCATTGAGCCGGTCCGGTGAAGCCCACCAGTCGTTGACCGGCGCCGAGCGCAACCAGCGGCAATAGGCGCCGGGGTCTTTCCAGTAGCCAACGACCATCAGGTTGTCAAAGCCGCTGTTGTCGGTGTGGTGGGTCAAGTCATGGATCTGCGGGCCGTCGGCCAGGCTGAAACTGCCGACAATGTGACGCATGGCTTGCAGTGCGGCTTCGCGCTGGGCCTCGCCTCGATACTGCACACCGAGATACGCCATCACCACTTGTTCAAGCTGCTCGTCTGCGCGGGCGACCCACATCGGGAACGGTGGCTGATACTCCTCGGGCACGCGGCGCGACAGGCTGCGTGGGCATTTGAGATGGGTGTCGATTGCAGATTCCATAGTGAGCTCCTCGTTATTTTCGTTCAGGCCTGCGGATGGGCGGTATGAGCGGCTGCGAGGTGCAAATTAGACCGGGACGACCAAGGGTCGCTTGGCTCGTCGAGACAACCGTTTGGTTGGGCAAGACAGGCGGCGGCCGCCGGGCCGTCCGTGATCGGCGATGGTGCATCCGTACTTTCAGTGGGCATGACCAGGGCGAATTCGCCCCCCTGCGGTTACAGATAACCGAGGCGGCAGGCACACAAGGTCCCGCGCAAACGCCTGGCCTGCTAATTGCTTGCCAAAAAACGCCCGTTACCCCTTCTCGAGCCCGCTGTACCGAGGTCCGTGCCATGAACCCGAGCACTCACTATTCGACCCTTGCCGTTCCTGCGCCCCGTCGCTTTGATTACTGGAAAGAAGTGGTCTGCCGCCACTGTCTGGCGGCCGATAGCAAACCCTTGTCCCAGAGCAGTTTTGATGGCGCCCTGACGGTCAACACCGTCGGCGATCTGGACCTCTGTTCGCTGTCCTCGCCGTTGCATTATTGGGAGCGATCCGAGCGGCATCTGCGCAGCGGTCCGGCGGAAGACTTATGGTTGGGTTTCGCCCGAAATGGCCATGGTCAAATTGAACAAGGTGCACGCAAAGCCAACCTCGCAGCGGGGAATTTGTTTCTTTACGACGCAACCCAGGCGTTTCGCTTCAGCTTCGGTGGTACCGAAAATCACTTGGTGCGTATTCCGCGGGCCTTGCTCACCGAGCGTCTGCCGCGCATTGCGCAATACACCGCGATGGTCCTCGACGACCGTCGCCCAGGGGTCATCCCCTTGCGCGAAATGCTGCGCCAGGCCGCGAGCACGCCGACGTCGATGCAGGATGAGCACATCGCAAAGCGTTATGCCGCGACATTGCTTGACCTGCTGGTGATCAGCCTTGAGCTGCAGGACCTGACAACCACCCACCAGGAACTCGACCTGTACGGCCGCATCATGCAGTACATTCAACGGCATTTGACCGAGCCGGACCTGTCGATTGAAGTCATCGCACGGGCTCACCATGTATCGACCCGCACCGTGACGCGCGCCTTCGCGCGCTACCAGAAGACCCCCGTTGCAGAGATCTGGAAAGAACGCCTGAACGCCAGCCGTGAAGCGATCGAGCGCGGTCAGGTGCGCAGTGTGTCCCAGGCAGCACTGGACTTCGGTTTTTCCGACTTCTCCCATTTCAGCCACGCGTTTCGCAAGGCATTCGGTGTGGCGCCGAACACGCTGTTACACCGCGGCTGAAGCGCACGGCAGTCATCTTCGGCACGGCCACCCCTGCGCGCCTGCGCCTGGTTGAACTGCCTCTGTACCCCTTCCAGCAGAATCTGCGCGATTAGTAATCGCGCAATTATTTAGCGCGCCTATTATCTCGATTCATTCTTTTGTATTCCTGAATGTGCACCTGCCCCCCAAGCTGCGAGTGAGCGTCACTGCGCCGCGTGGATGTTTTGTCCGCGCTCCACAAATGGACGTGGAGAAGCCACGCCACTGAATCCCGGCCCCCGGAGGCCTTTATGAAATTAAGATCCTTGAATATCGCGCGCAGGGCTTTCGTCTGCTTTGGGCTGATCACACTGCTGCTGATCAGCCTGGCAGGTTTCTCCTATGTACAGATCGATCACCTGCGTAGCGCAGAGCAGGACATCGAGCAAAACTCACTGCCCAGCGTCCAGGTCATTGACGATATTCAAATCGCCCTGCTCCACGCGCGCCTTGAAAGCATCCGCATGCTTTCGAGTACGACCAGGGAGGTGCATGACAAATCGCAGTCATTGGTCGAAGACGCCATACAGGCACTTCAGTCGAAGACCGCGTTTTACCGTGAACACCTCATCTCCGGCCAGCAGGATGAAATCCAGTTTGCGAAGACCAGCCAGGCGATGAATGTATACATCGACGGCCTCAAGCAAGTGCTTGCCCTCGATAATTCCGATCATGACCAGGCTGTTGTTTTTGCGAACACCGAGCAGGCGCAGCGAGCAATCGCCTATCAGGATCAGCTCACCATCTTGCGTGAGCAGAATGGGCGTCAGGCGGTGGAGTCCGGCGAAGAGGCGACAGCGGTATACACCCATAGCGTGAGCGTGCTGATCTCGGTACTGGTCGTCGCATTTATCCTGACAATCGTCTTGGCGAGCTTGTTTACCAGAAGCATTGTCAGCCCCATCAACTCCTCGCTTGAGTTGGCGGAAAATATAGCGTCTGGCGACCTCACCCACGACCTTGAAGTGACAGGTTCGGATGAAGCCTCGCGCTTGATGCAGGCACTCAATCTGATGCAGAACAACCTCAGGAGCACTATTTCAGAAATCTCGGGAGCGTCCGCTCAACTGAGTACCGCAGCCGTTGAAATGACCTCGATCACCGAGAGTGCCGACCGCACCCTGCAACAGCAGAACAGCGAAATAGAGCAAGCGGCCACCGCCGTCACCGAAATGAGCGCGGCGGTTGAAGAGGTCGCCAGGAATGCCAACTCCACCTCCGAAGCGGCCATGCAGTCCAGCGTCTCGGCTGATCTGGGCAATCAGAAAGTGACTGAAACGCTGACGGCAATGCGTGGACTGACGGAACTGGTAGAAGTCTCGTCAGGCCAGGTGAAAGAACTGGCAGGCCAGGCTCAAGACATCTCCAAAGTATTGAGCGTGATCAGGGCGATTGCCGAGCAAACGAACCTGTTGGCGTTGAATGCCGCCATTGAAGCGGCACGTGCAGGCGAGCAAGGCCGTGGTTTTGCGGTGGTGGCCGATGAGGTTCGGGCCCTGGCGCACCGCACCCAGACGTCGACCCAGGAAATCGAACAGATGATCTCCACGATTCAGGCCGGTTCTTCAGCCGCCGTCGAGTTGATGCAAAAGAGCACCTCAGAGGTCTACACCACCCGAGATACCGCAGAGCAAGCAGGCCACTCGCTGCGCCAAATCATTGACTCGGTACTGGAAATCAACGACCGCAATATCCAGATTGCAACCGCTTCCGAGGAGCAGGCTCACGTAGCGCGTGACGTGGATCGCAGCCTTATCAGCATTCGCGACCTGGCCATCCAGAGCACCGAAGGCACCCGCCAGACGTTGATGGCAAGCAATGAGTTGTCACGCCTGGCCGTCAACTTGAACGACTTGGTGCTGCGGTTCAAGACTTGAAGCTGGATCAACACCGATCACAGGCAAAAAAAATCCCGCAGAGCAGCTGGCTCGCGGGATTTCTCTTGGATGTTTTGGCGTGCAACCCGGGATTTATTTGGCTTGGCGAAGCACAAGCTCCGACAGACGGGTCTTAACGCGGAAGCAGAACTCACGAATTTGAAATTGATAGGCAGGCATGACCATATAGTTCAAATCGGCGCCCAGTGAATCCTTAACTTCCATGTATTTAGCGGTCTTGCTGGCAATGGCCTGGTATTCGACCTCGTATTTGTCGTAAGACGCCTTGTTGTAAACCTTCAGAACATCCAACTCTTTACGGCACTGCTCAGCGCGATTCTGGTTGAGTTTTGTCTCTGATTCCGGCTCTTGCTCTGGCTCTGCCGCCTGCGGTGCGTAAGGCACTGCGGCGTAAGCACTGGCGTTCGCAGGTGCAGCCTCATATCGCGCAGGCGATTGTGCGGGTGCCGGAGTTGCGGCTTCAGGCGCTTCTTGCTGGACGACGGCAGGAGGTGGTGTCACTTCAGGTTTTTCTGGAGTTTTAATAGCGCATCCCGAGAGGGCAATCCCTAGCACTGCAACGATGCCACACATTTTATTCATCGGTTCCACCAACAGGTCATTTCGGTTAGCTGAGTCGTTAGGTTCTGGGTAAAAGCCATGACTCATTCAATGATCGAGCATGAATTTCTACCAGCCTCAAGGCGCTCAGCCGCTCTTCCTTGAGTACGCAGATTAACGATGGTAGTAAAAAAACAGCGAGGTGACGAGTAAAAGCTCGTCAGAAAGACCACGGATTTTATGGGGCAATGGCACTGGCCGTCGCGGCGCTGCGCAATCGCGGGCAAAAAAAATCCCGCTGGGCGTTAGCTCGCGGGAGTTTCTTATGTGTTTGGCGGGAAACCAGGGATTCAAACCCTGGGAACGCTATTAACGTTTGCCGTTTTGAAGGCCAACATCAAGCAAAAATCAGAGCTCGCCCTGGCGGGTCACATCGCCGCAATCAACAAGACCCTTGGCAAAGTCACGCTGCCTGATGTCGTTTCGGACTTCACCGGCGCCATGAAGAATAAGCGCACCATCGCCAGCCTCCAGGACGCAGTACCGAGCTGGCCCGGGCGAAAATCGACGCAAACCAAGCAGCCGATAGCATTCGTCTGAACCTGAACAGTCTGGCGGAGCTTGCCATTGATTATGTCTTCCTGCTCAACGACTTACTGCAGCTGGTGACCAGATCCAATGATGATCTGGTGACGCTGATCAAATTCAGAATCTCCGAACACCAGAAGGGAGCTCAGGAAAAGGCCGACGCGAAGCGCATTGCCGAGGAACAAGAGGCCCAACGCCTGGCAGCTATCACGTCAGAGCCCATTGTCGAGAAGCTGGTTGGGCCCGAGCCAGTCCGCGCCACACCCGTCCAAACTTCGGCCCCCGTCGGCAGGGCCGAAAAGCCTGTGGCGAGTCACAACGTGGACCGGACAACCATCCTCAAGCGCCGGAAGCCGCCCATATCTCGGGCTGCGTGTAACGCGCTGCGCAAACTCGCAGAGTCATTATGAAAAAGCGCAAGCCGCGTAACCTGCAGGCACGCATCGCCCGCTCGTGCCACTCGTTGCTGGCATCCAACCACGTTGCGGTGGTGAACATCGACCCGAGCGGCCGCCAGGGCATGATCAATTACAAGTCGCTGAAGAGCATCGCGCCAAGGAAGTTCGGCCAGGCCCTATGCGGCATGAACTGGGCGAGCAGGAATGGCAGCACACGGTAACGTATGGCGCCCGGCAGATGCTTGAGGATCGTCAAGTAAGATAATAATACACCCCAACTCCCGCCAACCCCAGAACAAGCACGAAGCCTGAAGACCACTTCAAAATCTGAAATGAGCGTTCTCCACGTTTTACTCTTTCCCACTCATTCTTTAAAACCTTTTGAACTTCAGTGACTACTGCCTCAATCTGACTCTCCATCGCCTGTCTTGACATGTCCTTTGAATTAGATACCTCATCAAGTAAAGCCAAGAGAACTACGTGCTCTTTTATATTCAACCGCAGCCTAATCCGGGTCACTAAATCCACCATTTCAATAAGGTTATCTTTACTGGACACCAAAAAATTTGCTTTTTGGTCATCAGTTTGTTCACTGATAATATTAGACATACCAATCAGCATATGCAGAACGCCAGAAAGTCTAGACACATCCTGCCGAAGAGCATCAATCCATAACTGACGAAACTCAGAGGTTTTTTGATCCTTAGAAAGGATTGCTACGGATAATGATATGGCACCTGCGATTACCGCAACAACAACACCGCCGACTAAAGGGACAAGCAGTTCTTCCTTCATTTTCTAAATCATCCTTTTTACGCGTTATAAGTTTTTTTAAAAATATCTTAAATCGCCGCTACAGGTAACTGGTTTAGGCACTTGACTAGAGATAATCCTTGAGCCACATCTGCGCATACGTCCGGCAGCAATATTAGCTGGCCGCTTGAATGCTGCACTTTGGACTGCTCCGGGTGTGGCTGCGATTGCGAGGGTGGCTGCAGCTGTGGTTCGTCCACGGGTTGCCGCGAATGCGGCTACACCGGAAAGCGGCGGCTCTTTTTTGGGTTCGCGCCCTCCCCCCAGAACGCCAGAACTCCTAACCCCAATCCCTCCTACATGCCTGCCGGTGAGCGGCGGGAGAGGTACAGCCATGACCAAAGATCAACCCCAGCAACTTGCTGCTGCGGTATCCCGTGCGACCGAGGCGGGCAAGGTAGCCGCTGCCGCTGCGGCAGATGACGGCGGTAGCGCGAACTTAGATCGAGTATATCTATGCGACTTGAAGGGGATCCGTGAGAAAACGCTGCTCGGCGCCGGCATTGCCGGTTATATGAAGTCGGCCGGCGCCCGCATTGGGCTCAATGTTGCACTCGTCGCCGGACTGCTGTCTTGCTGGGAGCTATCTGGGGGCATCGACGGATGTGTGAGCATTCAAAGACAGCATCATAGTGTGGCACTCCTGCAAACGATTCTTGATCGGCTGTGTGAAGTGACCCTGCTGTGGGCTGGGCTAGCGTCAACCGTTTATTTCTGCGCACTCCAGACCGCCAACTCATATCCACCCAGATCAATGAAGTGAAATCTCTTGCCCCCAGCAAACGCGGAGATCTCCCGGCTTATTGTGGTTCCTGCTGCACTGAGACGGCGCTGGGCTTCATCAAGATCATCAAGAATGACCAGCGGGCCACTAGGTCGAACGGGATCTCGCGTCTTGGATCCTCCAGTGAGCCCGCCATCGCTGAATTCGGTGTAGCTGGGCCCGTAGCCTACGAAGGTCCAACCAAATGCCAAGCCATAGTAAAGTTTTACAACGAGAAATATCGCCAACGTTGAATTCGATATTGTGGACCTGACGATCAGCATCTAACGCCCATGATTGCTTCCCTGTTGTAGAAGGGTTTGATCAGGCATCCAGCGTGGATGGAATGCCAGTAGCTGGGAATGGGTTCCCCGTAGTAGCTTTGTGCTTCCTTAAAGCGAAACGCACTCGGGAGTAATCGTTATGAAGATCGTCAAAGCTATTTCTGCTGCATGGAGCAGCCGAAAAAAGAAAACCTGGGCAGAGCTTAACGACTGGGCGCTGATCTTAATCGGCCTACCTAGCTTTGCTACGGGTACCTATTACCTGTGGGTAGCAACAACGGTCACTCAGGACCTAATCGTCTGGTCAAAACATAACGGACTGACATTCGAAGCGATCCTGGTTTTCGCCTTCCTGGGTTCGATTGCGCTGAGTGGATTGTACTTGGCGACCGTCGCGAAACGTTGCTATGGACTGATCGTTGAGAGGAATTTTAAGTAACTGCGTTTCTTTATTGCAGCCAAGAGGGTCGCCGCTATCAAAACCCACATGTCGTTCCTTCGTCGGTTTGGCGGAACTGTAAATGCCAAAAGCTCTCATTGGTGATGGCGTTCGCCTCAAAAATGATGTTCGTACGCGAGTTATTTCGAATACTCGGATGAGTAAACAAGAGCTTCCGGTCCTATGCCTGCAAGCCCAAGGGCTGCGATAGCACCAAGGGCATGCGAGTAAGCAACTTGCGCTTCGACACTGCTGTAGGCATTAACAACGCAACGTTTCTTTGCGACACGCTACGGTTGCCAGTGGCACTACTAGAATCCAGGCAAAGAACGAAATGCACTGACGACAAATATAACGGTTATGCCCAATTCCAAAATCACGAAAAGGCCTTTGGCCCACATAGATGATTTTTCTTTGAGAACTTGTAAAGTCCAAAGAATGTTGGCTGATGCTAAAACAATCACTGCTCCGATCACAAAGCAACCTGCCGAGGTTTGTAGCCCGTGAGGAAGGTATTCAGTTGCTTTGTAAAAAGCCGGCAGCCCAAGGAGCATGGCGATGCAAATGCCCATATTTCTTAAACTGTCAAAAAAGGTCTTGGTATCAGCTTGCTTGTCCTCATCAAAAAAACTCTTTGAAGGTGACCGGCCTTGGACGGCTGAAGGCGCAATGGCTTCTGGGCTGATAGGAGCAGGTGCTACATCAACCGGCGTCAGAGGCGCCGCACTTTGACTTTCCACCATCAAGACAGGCTCTTCAGGTGCTTGGCTTTGATCAGCGCCCAAGGGCGTTATTTTCGACATTGCTATTGATCCTAATGATTTGAATAGTGATAAGTGTCACATCGCCATTATACCACTACCAATCGTTTTGGAAGCACCCTGTAACATTGAAGGCAGAGCGTCCATGGCTAAACCATTCTTCCAAGTGCTTGATTATCAATAACATGGAAGGCGGATGAAAAAGTGGATGTTTCGATTGCGCTGGGACAAGGCGAGGAGAAGGCGAAAAAAAGGCAATCGATCAGGGTGACCCATTGCTCACAGCGAAGATTTCTCGATTTCAGTTTCGTGATCTTCGGCTAAAGGCGGCATGTGAAATCGTCGATATTGGCGGTGCCAGCTTTCTGCTCGGGCACAGCAAGCAGTAGATCACAAAGCGTGATTTACCGGAGGATTGACGCATCCGTCAATCCTTCAAATAGACAAAGCTGCGGAACTTGTACCTGAAAATTTCGGAGCCCCTGCCTTGTGCCGGTGTACAGCCCAAACCCAGAGACACAAAAGCCCCGCATTCGCGGGGCTTTTGTGTAAACCTTGGCGGGAAACCAGGGATTCGAACCCTGGGAACGCTATTAACGTTCGCCGGTTTTCAAGACCGCTATGCAAATTCAAGAGGGCCAATGCCCTGAAAGCCGTCGGCGTTCCATTACTCATGGCAACCGGTCAGGCTACAGACCGCATTCTGCGGGGGATGCGTTTTGAGTTTGGGAACCATTTCTGTCCTTCAGAGCATCATGTCGAATGAAGGCAAGCCACAGAATTGCCCAGAGACTTACGAAATACTTTGTGACTGCTTTCGGGCCATTAGCGGCCGCTCACTAACACCTGCTCTCGACCATAAACAGCCATTAGTATGTGGTCGTTGTCTACGCATTGCTAACGCTCGCAACCGGCGGCTGTCAGTAACAGACAATAATTCGAAGGTGCCCCACGAGCCCAAGGACGATTCCGTCACAGACGGTCTGGACACTGAACTGGTTATGGATACCGACCTTGGGTTTTAACACAACGAAACGGGTCTCTATGGCCTCTGCTCAACCAGGCGCAGAGATGGCCCTCGTACTACGCCAACTCGGAAAACATCCAGGTTCATGATCACGTAGGGCCGGATTTGCAAGATGGGGTATCTTTCTACTTTGAAACGTTCGGATTTCCGGTCGAGATTTTATGTAATGAGTACGTGCCGCCAACCCTAACCTTCCAGGACGAATTGCGTGGCATGGATGGTCGGGTGAGGGTAATGCTCGGCTGGACGTTCACCATGGATGGCTTATTGAAGATCTCTATGGTGGACGAGTGCGCATCCTGACTCAGGAAACACAGGAGGGTAAACCAGCGGAGGATCTCGCCAAGGCCAAACCCAATCCGATGATCAACGGTCACCTGGACTGGCTGGACGGCTTGGTGGGGGCGGCACGCTTGTCTCCCAGCATGTGACCTCAGAATTCATTCTTTAGCCGTGGGCTTCAGATACGATCAGATTAGGACTTCTAAGTGCGGCCCCATAGCATCCATATCTCAGCTTTGCGGCGATTCGACAAAAGCCTGACGGTTTCCCTAGGATATCCGCAATATTTGAACTTCATTCCAACGGCAGCGGACGATCAATGATCACGTGCTTCATCACTAACGTCGATGTCAGACGCTGTACGTTGGGTAACCTCGACAGTTCCTCATCGTACAGCTTTTGAAATGCAGGAAGATCTGCTGTCACCACCATCAGTAGGTAATCAGGATCGCCAAAAAGTCTCTGAGCTTGGACGATATAAGGAATTCGCGGTAAAGCATCTTCAAAATCAGCTACTGCTTTTTGGTGTCCCTCGCGAAGCGTCACGAATATCAGCGACGAGAAATTGAGTCCTAACTCAGTTGCGGATAGTTGAGCTCGATATCCCTTTATCACTCCCAGATCTTCCATCGCCCGAACGCGTCGATGACATGGAGACAAACTGAGACCTACGCGGTCGGCCAGCTCCGTCAGTGACTGCCGACCATCTTGCTGCAGTTGCGCAAGAATCTTCTTGTCCATGCGATCCATTAATAAAAACCTTCTAATTTAGTCAGCTTCGTCAGGCATCTTCGAAAGATAATACCACTCCGCTTTCATTATCCTTTTATCACAATTTTCAGGGCCAAGCGGAGCTTTGAATTGGTGGAAGAGGAAGGATTTGATCGTGACTGTTTCTCTGATTATGGCGTTTTGGGCCGTATCATTTTTGTTTGTTATCACGCCCGGGGTCGACTGGGCCTACGCGATTTCGGCAGGTCTGCGAGGCCGCGTATTACCCGCCGTAGTTGGCATGCTTTCGGGCCATCTTGTGGCCACGTTGATCGTCGCCGCAGGTGTGGGGGGAGTGCTGGTCAAAATTCCCTATGCATTGCTGACGTTAACGCTGATAGGGGCCGCCTATCTCTTATGGCTCGGCCTCAACATGATGCTCAAGCCTTCGCTGCCTACTCAAGGGGCATCCCACGATGAAGGTGCCTGGATGGCCTGGGCGATAAAAGGACTATGCGTCAGCGGTCTCAACCCGAAAGTCCTATTGTTGTTCCTGGCGCTGCTACCTCAGTTCACTGATGCGTCAGCCGCATGGCCAGTAGGGGCTCAGATTGTCGCTCTAGGCCTGATTCATGGTGTCAGTTGCGGTGTTGTCTATCTCGCGGTCGGCTATGGCGCTGGTGCGGTGCTTGCCTCACGACCAACAGCGGCAATCAATGTAAGTCGGATATCTGGAGCCGCAATGATCGTCATCGCTGTGGTTCTAGCTGCCGAGCGGATGGCCATTTGAATTAAGGAAGTGAAATGTCTGATCAAATCAACGCCCCCTATAACAGCCCTCCTCGCGGAAGGGTACGAATTCCACATTTACAGGACATGAAGGCACGTGGTCAGAAATGGGCCATGTTGACTGCTTACGACATGTATGCGGCGTCAGTGTTTGAGGCGGCAGGAATTCCAGTGCTGCTCGTAGGCGATTCCGCAGCCAACAACGTGTTTGGACATAACTCGACGTTGGCAATAACAGTTGATGAGATGCTTCCTCTTGTCAGAGCGGTTTCGAGTGCTACCGAACGGGCGTTGGTCATTGCCGATTTGCCCTTTGGCTCTTATCAGGGATCGCCTGAGCAATGCTTCCATACCGCAGTGCGCTTCATGAAGGAAGGCGGCGCTCATGCCGTAAAGCTCGAAGGAGGGATCGAGATGCTTGCGCAGGTAGAGATGTTGGTAGCCGCTGGCATACCAGTTATGGCCCATATCGGTTTTACCCCACAGGCAGAACATCAGCTGGGCGGATACCGCATCCAGGGCAAAGGCGAAGACGCGCAGCGGTTGATTGACTTGAGTGTTGCCTTCGAGCGTGCTGGGGCGTTTGGCCTGCTGATAGAGATGGTGCCAGGCGATGTAGCAACGAGGATCACCGAGACAGTCTCCATCCCTACCGTAGGAATTGGTGCTGGTAATGGCTGCGATGCACAGGTGCTTGTCTGGCAGGACATGGCGGGACTAAGGGATGGTCAGTTGCCGCGATTCGTCAAGCAGTATGCGAATATGAGAAAGGTGATGAGTGACGCTGCTCAAGCCTTTGCTAAAGATATCGAATCGGGCTCTTTCCCTGGACCAGAACATACTTTTTAGAGCATCGGAGATCGCAATGAGCACACTGCGCCAGAAGGCGATAGAAGGCCTCGAGGAAGGTGACACTTTTGAAATCAAACGCACTTTTTCGTACGCAGACATCGCCCAGTTTGAAGCGCTATCGCGCGATCACAACCCAGTGCATTCCAATGCCATGTATGCAGAGGCCAAAGGCTTTGATGGTGTCATCGCTCATGGCTTGCTGACGGCGACATTGATCACAGAGATCGGAGGGCAGTTGGGGTGGTTGGCTGCCTCCATGAGTTTGCGCTTCAAGCGCCCCGTTTATATAAGGGACGAGCTTACCTGCGTGTGGAAAATTATGGCGATCGATGAGGGCAATCGGGCTGAAGCCGAGGTAATCGTGACCAACAGTAGCGGCCTGGCTGTCTTGCTCGCGGAGACGACAGGGCTAATTCCCAATGACGCCGAGAGAAAAATACTCGCATCAATGACTGTTGATGAGATCTAGGCTTATCAGGGCGATGCAGAAACGCCTTTTGTAGAGAATTTAAAGATGCATGGCTTACTAAAATTAATTATTCGACCGGGAACGGAAAAGGCAGACGTCGGATTTCTCGTTTAAGCCGCTTTCGTTGGTGGCGCAGCGGGAGTATTGCTGGCCTACAAAGTGTCGCTCTCGGTGGGATTGCCCTTCGCACTTTGTTCAACCGTAATGCTTCATCTCACCTGGCGGACGCCAGGTTTCTCTCCCCAAACGACACAAAAATCGGGCCGTGCTGACGTATAGCATAACGGGAATAGTGGGGCCGTCTGATCGGTGCAATCAATCAAAGACCTGCTAAATGATTCCCCCTTTTATGGGCACTTTTATGAATCGCACATCACCGCTTTTGGCCGACTGCTGCCCTTCCGGTAAGCAGCTTAGGATCCAATACGACCGCAGGGAAGCCAGCTGTGCGTGAGTATCCTTGGGATTTCTGGGATAAACCCGATGGTAAGGGCTGTGAGGCTCACCCAACGTATATTGCACAAATGCATAATGGGAATTGGGGGCAAAGATTGTCCCGTGGCTTGCCCCTTTTTGCCCCATACGCCGCTTAAGGATTAACCTCCCCTTCGTCCGATGATGGATCGGACTTCGCCTTCTGTCCAACTACTCCTAGCCATGCTTGCGAGGATAGAACCAACATGTCTCATAGCATTTTTTGGCAAAAATTAATTTATTAGACTAGTACTATTTTTACAGGTTTTAGACGGGCTCCGTGCCCGCAGCCTGATATTCAAGAATAATCACGAACAAGCTTCAATAATCCTCCATCATACCATCGAAGAACAAGCGTTCCGTCTGGAGCTAAAAAAAACACCTGAGTTTCTGCATCATACGGCCCCCACACACCCGTATTGCATTTGAGCGAGTAGGGTTTCGCCTTAGCGACGCCAAGCTTTTTGAGCTGCGGCGCTAGTTCATCTGATACTTTCTCAGTTAGCTCAGTAAAAACCGGCCTCTCACAAATGTCTTCAGCTGATTGAACTGTCGTTTCCCACTTTAACTGCTCATCCGTAATGCTAAGGAAGCTACCCATATAGCCAGGGTCGTTATCAACTAACGCCTGGATACCAGTATCTGGCACAGCCACTGCCAATACACGCCAACGCCCACTAAAAGGTGAGTTTTCATTTAGATTATTTTTCCCCTCTGTATCACCTGGGGCGCCACATCCAGCCAGTAAAATTGTAGCTATCGTTAGTGCAGTTACCTTGACCAAGAACCACATAAGTTGACACTCCTTTTTCGAAAACAGCAATGCTTTTAACATCTCACGAAAACCAATTTACAGCCCAGCTTTTTGATCCTATAGTATTTTTTGACTCGCTAGTCGATCTACCCATTTACAGCGCCTGAGTTTTCGTATCAGCATTTATGTAATTCATAGTAGACGACGTCCCGCTTCCTTAGGCAAACAGCCCAAGGAAGCGGATTCTATCAGGCAACCGTCTGATAGAAGTTTACTTTCGCCTCGTCAAGGTAGTCGAGGATTTTGGATGGCAAGCGCTCAGTCGGCTTAGCTGGACCGAAGGCTTTGTAGAGAGTCTCGAAATGAGCATGCAGATCCTCGACGCTTTCCCACTGCTCATTCAGGAAAAAGCGATTTGCGTTCTCTTCGTCCCGATGCCATTGGTAAACCACCGCCTTGTCGTGCTGAATGGTGAGCTTTTGCGATACCGCTGCGATGTCACGATAGAACTCTTCGGTTTTGCCTTCTTTAATCGTGCCGCTGAATACCATGTAAAGCATGTCTTTTCCTCGTGAGTAGGTGTTGGCGTAAGTTCTGCAAAATCAAATCTACCCATCAAATCCACATCTCAGTAGCCAGCAATAACCGAATTCAGAACTCGCTTTTCTACAATTAAACATCCAGACGCCACCTTTTCAAGCAACTGATCAGTCGCTTGAATTGGGGAGTGTTCGGCTATCTGCCAATGCAGCAGCCAGGTCCTGACCGAAGGGAGCTAAGTGGCGGCTGAGCATCTCGTGCAATTGCCGTACTGCTGGCGAGTACTGCTTGGGGTGAGGACAGACCAAATTTAACGGACTCAACTCCCCAGGAAGCTGAGCGAGTACAACCTCCAGACGACCACTTAGGACATCGCCTCGGACATCAAGCCAAGACTTGTAGGCGATTCCTTCGCCTGCAATTGCCCAGAGCCGAACTATATCCGCATCGTCACTCAGCAATGGTCCCTTGACGGGGATCTTCTGCTGCCCAAAAAGCCATTTGTCATAAACTTGCTCGTTGAGCATGTACAGAAGGCAGGAATGATTACTTAAGTCATCCAGCGTGGACGGCCTGCCATGACGGGCAAGGTAAAGAGGCGATGCAACTAGGACCCGTCGATTCCAGGCGGCTAAAGGCCGCTCTACGTAGCTCGCATCTTCAGCACAGCCGTAACGAATGGCAATGTCAACCGGGTCACGAAAGACGTTGGCCAGCCGATCCGAAATCAGCAGGCGCAAAGTAAGCCGTGGGTGCTCTCTGCGAAATTGGCTGAAGCAGGGCAACAGCACATTTCTACCTAGGTCAGATGGAGCGGCGACCTGCAATATCCCCTGCAATTCATCGCCCACCGCTTGCAATCTCTCCTGGCCCTGAGTCAGGGCTTCCAATGCACTGATTGCGCTCGGGAGGTACGTCTCCCCTTCTCCAGTCAGGCGCAGGCTGCGGGTAGAGCGGGCGAACAAGCGGGTGCCTAATTCGCGCTCCAGGCGTTTTATGGCAGCGCTGACTTGTCCAGGTAAAAGGTCAGCCTCGCGTGCCGCATTGGAAAAGCTTCCAAGCTTTACAGTGCGCACAAACAGCCTCAAGTCGCTCAGCCGCATTATTTTCTCTATTTAAGTGAAAGTGCTAGCAAATCTAACGGCTTTTTACGTCGCAATAAAGGGATCAATATGCATCCCGATAACCATTTGCAAGCTTGCCGTCCGGCCTCGGGAAGAGGCCATAGTCTTACTAATTATTGGCTCCTCTATAGGGGCCAAGGAGATCCATCTTGTCCTCCGTAAAATCAATTTCGTGGACGTCCGTTGCATTCATAGCCGTACTCAACAGTCAATTGACTCAGGCTGCGGAGCCCACCACTCTCCCAAAAGACCAGCCTTATGGGAAGATTGAACAGGTCTTCGCGTTCCATGACGCTATGCCAACGGGCGTCACCATCAGTGAAAACGGACGTATTTTTGTCAATTTCCCTCGTTGGGGCGACAAAGTGCCATTTACGGTAGGCGAATTACGCGCAAGCAAGGTGGTGCCTTATCCAGATCTTGCGCTGAATCGAGCAGACCTGCAGCATCCTGAAAAGGGTTTCATCAGCGTCCAAAGTGTTGTTGCCGATGGTTTAGGGCGCCTGTGGATTCTGGATACCGCCGCACCTGAATTTTCCAAACCGGTTGCTGGTGGCGCCAAGCTGGTGGCAATTGATCTTCAGACAAACAAGATCGTCAAGACTTTGGTATTTCCTGAAAATGTCGTTTTGCCCAGCACTTACGTCAACGATATGCGTTTTGATTTTAGTGTCGGAAAGGAAGGCGTTATTTATATTACCGACTCCTCACTAAGCGGGCCGGGCGCAATAATTGTCATGGACGTTGCCACGGGTAGCGCCGTACGACGTTTGAGTGGCGCAGTTTCGACATCAGCTGATCCGGCATTCGTGGCGAGAGTTGAAGGTCAAATAATGAGAATTCGCGACGCCGATGGAAGCAGCAAGCCATTTGCCGTTGCTTCTGACGGTATCGCTCTGTCGGCGGATCGCCAGACGCTGTATTTCTGTCCACTGTCCAGCCGCCACCTTTATTCGGTGGCTACGAAGCTACTGCGCGACCCTAGTGTCACCGAACAGCAGCTCATTGAGGCAGTGAAGGATCTAGGTGAAAAAGGGCCCTCGGATGGTCTAGAGGCTGACAGCGAAGGTGCTATCTACGCTGGCGATTATGAAGACAACAGTATTCGCAAGCGCCTGGCCGATGGTAGCTGGCAGACGGTAGTTCACGATCCAAGGATACTTTGGCCGGACACACTCTCTGTGGGAACCGACGGTTACCTGTATTTCGTTGCCAACCAGCTTCATCGCCAAGCAGGATTTCATGGCGGCAAAGATTTACGAGAAAAACCCTACGGCTTATTGCGAGTGAAAATCAACGGAACCCCAGTGCAAGCACGTTGAACGGAGCCATACCATGGATATTCAAGCGTTAAACCTGTTTGTGAGATCCATGGAAATGGGAAACATCACAGCTGCTGGTGCGGAGTTGGGGCTAGTGCCCTCGGTAGCGAGTCAAAAACTCGCCAAGCTTGAGAAGTCGTTGGGCATGCGGCTGCTGCATCGTACGACAAGGCAGGTGACCATTACAGAAGACGGCGCGCTTTTCCTGCCTCATGCTTGTCGCATCATAGCTGCTGTGGACGAAGCTTACTTTACGACTGTGAAGAGCCAGCAGGCGCCTAAACGTGTATTGCGTATCTCTGCCCCTGGCTCGTTCGCCAGGGTATGTTTGATGCCTGCGGTGACGCGTTTTCTAAGAAGCCACCCTAATCTGAAAATAGACCTCGTGCTTTCGGATGAAGTGCAAAACTTAACGGAGATTGGTATTGACATTGCCATTCGCATAGCGGCGTTGAAGGATTCTACATATGTGGCGCGCAAGCTTGGAAACGACACACGGATCCTTTGCGCGGCTCCGGCCTACCTCGAACAAAAAGGTGAGCCGGGAGTGCCCGATGATCTGAGTCACCACGATTGCATTATTTTGGGAGAAGAGGATCGCTGGCACTTCACCTGTAACGCACGCAACCCAGCTTCTATTATCAACGGCTCTTTTCGAGTCAACTGCGGTGAAGCTGCTCGCATAGCGGCTGTAGAAGGGCTAGGTATCGCCTCGATTTCACTATGGAATGCTCAATATTCCTTGAATAAGGGAGAGCTGGTCGAAGTCCTACCATCTTTCCCTCTTGAACAAAACCGCGCAATCTGGGCCATCTATCCTAGCTCTCGGCAGATCTCATCCAAAGCACGTGCGTTTGTCGATTTCCTGATCCAGGAATTTGCTGAAGATTTTGAGCTAAGCCCTAACGCCATCTAGTTATTTCATCAATCCCAGCGCTGGTTGCGCCACTTCATCTGGATGCAACTTTCCACGCCAGCAACTACCCAACCGAGGACATAACTTTATTGACGCCACTAGAACAACCCTCCCAACGCTATCGGCTCCCAGTTCATGATTATCAGCTCTCCGCTGACCTCGGTCTTGCCCTGCCGCGCATTCGCGGTGCTGTAACGAATGTCCACCATCTCAAAGTGAAACCCCTCAAATACCCGCCGGATGTCCGGGTGGTCGTTGATGCTAACCATGACCTTCCCCTTGCAGCGCCGCATGAAGTCGGCCATGCGCTCGTAATTTTCAAAAGGAAAATCCACGCCATAACCGGCCGTCTGCCAGTAAGGCGGGTCCATGTAGTGGAAGGTATGGGCGCGGTCGTAGCGCTCGGCACATTCAAGCCAGCCCAAGTTTTCAACATAGGTGCCGGACAGACGCTGCCACGCTGCAGATAGGT
>Ga0105246_10000174_pt1 | contig 31284 bp, 29 predicted proteins | sample KBSM64metaG_FD_99694 | JGI IMG/M metagenome (GOLD analysis project Ga0105246, IMG submission 99694) | Miscanthus rhizosphere microbial communities from Kellogg Biological Station, Michigan, USA - KBS M6-4 metaG | ecosystem: Host-associated > Plants > Roots > Rhizosphere > Soil | place... | reverse complement strand
TGCCAGGCAGAGCGCCAAAGGGAAGTCCGCAATTGAGGTGGCTCGGGAGCATGGACACAGTGAACTCGCTCTTCTACTGGATCGGTCAAGCTTTGAAGATCGCTCTTTGTGGTCAGTTCCGTCCAACCCAGCTCTGCTGCCCAGCAGTAACCTTTTCCAGGAGGGGAATGAGCATCGAGCGAGTACGTTGATGCTCGTTGCCTATGCGGGAGGAGTGGTACAAATTCCCAGCGAAGCCAGGTATTACGCAGATTCGTTTGGGCGCCCGCTGATTGGATGGCATGGCACATTCGATCCTCCCTGCGGAATGGACGGTGAATCGATGCTGCGTATGTGAAATGCCCTGTCTATCGGCCTTGCCCATCGCATACATGCGGGGCCATACAAACAGGGTCAGACTACCACTATCTGAAGTGTGGTCTGCCCCTGATTTCATGACCCGGATTTCACCGTACAACCACTCAGGATTCGCGCCGAGTGCCCTGGCGCAGCGCATCAAGCTGTCGTTGTGCGTGGGCGGCTTGGCAATAGGCGTTGAGGATGTGTGCAACCTGGTCGCAATCCAGGGTAACGCCCTCATGCATCAGGCCGGCAGATTGGATGCGGATCTGCGGCTGGGGCTTTTTCAGGGCCAGGGCCTGGTTGCCGAACAGTTGTCGCGCGGAGCGATGAACAGGCAGGGGCGCATCGGGCCGCAACATCAGTTTCTGCACCGTCAGCCAGCCTTCCTCACCGGCGCAGACGTCGACAATGTCCACCAGATTCAACGGTGCGCTCAGGGTGTCTACAAACAGCTGGCGGCGGGTCAAGCGCATAAACGCGTGTTGCCCGGCGTTGCGGTGCTGCCAAGTGATCAATACAAACACCACCGCCATCACCGCGGCACACACGGCCAGGCCGGTGGCCCCGCGATTCAGGGCGTACCCCAGCAAGCCCAGGGCAATCAGCAGAAACAGCGGGCCGCGCACCTTGTACCGGCGCGAGTTGGTGAATTCGGTCTGTTCGGGTACGCGCTGGATAACCTGCTCGAGTTCGGCCATCGCACGCTCGCGCTGGGCGTCGCGGGAATCGGCATATTCCTGGCTGAGTGAACTGGCGAGATCCGACAGCGGATCGAAGGGTTGGGTCATGGGTCATTCTCCTTGAGCGTTTGGTATCTGCGGTGATCCGGGCTGCGCGGCAGCCGGCGGCGCCGTACGGGTGAGTTGGCTGAACCAGTGTCGGTCGTGCTCGGTGGGCACGCGGGTGGCCTCGGCCAGCAGCGCCTCATCCAGCGTTACGCCCAGTTGCTGGAGGCGTAATGCCGTCGGCGGGTGTGTATCGAAAGGGTGCGCGATGGCGTGGTCCAGCGCCGCCTCGTTCAGGCGCAGCGGCGTGTGGCTCAGGTGGTCGGCCAGCGCCTGGATCAGGTTGGAGTGACGCTCGGCGAGCAGCGTGGCGATTTCACCGTCCAACGCGATCACCCGTAACAGCGCCTGGCAGAACAGGCGCTCACCGCCGATATTGCCGCCCACCCGATCCGCGACCAATTCCTGAGCGCGTCCCCAGTGATGCACCGCCAGTTGAAAGTAATGCAGGAAACGTTGCGTCATCCAGATCGCCGGGCGCTCGATCCACGCCGGGTCGGCATCCTCGGCACGGATAAACGCAAAGTGCAGGCACATCAGGCTGAATTGCGCACCGATCTGGCTGCCGCGCTCGGTGTCGCGGCGGCTGAAATGGCCCAGCTCATGACCGATGATCGACGCGGTCTCGGCCTGGCTCAGGGTCGAGAGGTAGGTCAGCGGCAGGTACAGGGTACGCCCGCAGAGCAAGTCGCAGGCCGGTTGCAGGGCCACATTGACGCTGGTGACGAAAAACGATTGGTCGATGCCCACCACGATATGGTCGGGCACCGGCGCGCAGGTGGCTGTGGCCAGTTGTTCAATCCACGCCCACAAGGCCGGGGCCTTGTCACGCCCGATCCTTTGCCCCAGAAGCGCCGAGGACGGGCTATCCAGGGCATGCCATCGCTGGCGCAGACGCCCGATCAACAAACATCCCGCCCACAGCACCGCAATCAGCGGCACCGCCACCACCAGCATGAACGCGCCACCGGCCTTGAAGTGGTCCCAGCCCCAGCTCAGTTCATACACCAGGCTCAGGGCCAACGCGCCCACCAACAGCCCGGTGTACGCCACCAGCCAATGCCCCAAGGCACGCCAGCAGAGGAACAGGCGGTCGTAGAGAAAATCCCTGGACTTCAGCGCGCGCCAGGCATCCAGCCTCAGCTTGAGCCACGTCGCAGGTCCGGCCACCAACGCGGCGAGGGCCAGCCAGTAGGCCAGCCCCGCCAGCACCTGACGCACGCGCAGCCAGACGTAGTCGCCGCCGATATTCTGTGCTTCGCGCAGCACGTCATCGACGCGTCCGCTTTGCACACTGGCCCAGGTCATGAGCACCACCGGCAGCAGCAATATCGTCAGCGGCCACGACCACCGCGCGAACCGGCCCATGGCTCAGTTGGCCTGCAAATAATCGGTCAAAAACGCCTGTGCATTGCCTTGGCTGGACAGGAACTCGTCATAGCCGACGTTCAGCGCCTGCGATTCGCCAGGCAGGTACAGCTCGCCCCAGCCTTTTTGCAGCACCAGTACCACGAATTTCCGGCCGTCCACGGTGGTGAAATAGCGGGTGTCCTTGCTGGTCTTTTCCACGGCCATTTTCTGGATCTTCATGTTCCAGTCGTGGTCCACACCCTCCAACTGCACCAGCGCCTGATTGTCATTGCGCGCACCGATGCGCAGGGTCCAGACTTTCACGCCGCCTTCGCCAGCATAGGCCAGCACTTTTTCCGCGACTTCCGGGCGGTTTTCAGCCTGGGCGAGGCCCGCGATCACGGCCAGAACCAGGCCCAGCAGCGCTGCCCACTTGCGATACATCAACATTTATGGCTTCCTCGACAGTTCAAAGCCGAGCATTGAAATCAAAGCGCCGGCGCCTGCCAAGCGGTCCGGCCGTGGCGCACAACAATAAGGCCGTGGGTCACAACAACTGATCGGGTTGCCCGATGTCGATATCATGCAACGCTGCCCACCCGCTCTGACGGACGCTTTTACCAATGGACCGCCGCAACCCCTATCTGGACACCCACTTCTGCTTCGATCACCCAGAGGCCCTGGACGAGGCCGGTGTATTCGATGCCAGCGCGCGGCAGGTCATCGGCAGCGCGATCGGCCATTACCGCGCGCAGACGGTGCGATCGCACCTGCAGTATTTCGACTGCGATTTGCAGTTCCCCGAACCGTTACGTATCCACAAGGTGCTGCCCGACAGCGTATGCATCGTGCAGGTACTGGGTGGGCAATGGCAGCATCGGGTAGACGGTCGGCTAAATGAATACACCCCCGGCGCGCCTCATGTGCTGGGCTTGAGCGAAAGCATGGAAGCCATGGACCAGATGCCCGCCGGCAGCCGTGCGCGCATGGCCGGGCTGCGCATCGGCGGCGACTATCTGCGCGAATTGGCCGAAGAAGACCCGTCACTGCAATCGCTGGCCAGGCTGCTCGACGATGGCATGCACTTTTCAGAACTGCACGGCTGTCGTGTCGTCGGGCGTTTGTTCGAGCGCCTTTATCACTCGCCCTACCAGGGGACGTTGGAGCGGCTGAATCAGGAAAGCCTGAGCCTGGCCGTGCTGGTCGAGCTGGCGACGCACCTGGCGCCACAGCTGGCCACCCCTGAGACTGCGTTGCGCAGCCATTCGGACCTGGCCCACGAAGCACGCTTCAAGCTCGACGCCAACCTGATGAGCCCACCCGGCACTCGGGCGCTGGCACGGGAACTGGGCGTGGGTGAAACAACCCTGAGACGCGCCTTCAGCCGGGTGTACGGCCAGTCGATGCTCGATTACGTGCGCCAACAGCGCCTGGAACTGGCCCGCAACCTGCTGCGCCAGCGCAAATGGCACGTCGCACAGATTGCCCACCGCCTGGGCTACGCCAACCCTGCCAATTTCAACCATGCGTATAAGGCGTATTTCGGCTATCCGCCAGGGGCGGAGTCCTGACGTTCGGTACGCCTGCTGTGCCGTTGAAGTAGGCAATCACCTGGATTACATTCGCTTAAAAATCTGGGTTAAATTATTTAAACCCTGTGATTTATGCATGCGCTATCGACTCGATAGAAATTCTATTGTGTTGTCTCGTTCAGCTTTTGATTATTATAAAAACCCAGCCTCCACCCTAAAAAACATCATTTACCAGGACCATAAAATAAAAATTATAGTTATGGGTTTTTCTTCAGATACAGTAATTGCACCAACCCTGCTTGGACAACCAATTAATAATTTTCGAGAACTTTATGGACGCATTACGTAGAACCAGGCTTTCCTCGCGACTCATTTCTGCATTTTTAGTGTGCGCAATGATCACCTTAGGAGTGGGATTCTTAGGCTATTCAGGTATCACTAAGCAAAAAGAAGCAATAGAAGGCATTGTGAGCAATAATTTAATTTCCGTTTATAATACAGCTAATGCCCGAGCAAGTGTTTTTTCGTACTCCAGGTCTTTACACGCTGCTCTACTCTATAAGTACGCAAAAGAAGATCTTAAATTTGACGCTGCTGTTCAATCCATGTCTGAAAACGAGAAAGAGGCTGACCGACTTTTCAAGGAGTACCGACAGACTTCTCTCGCTGATGACGAGCGTGCGGCAGGTGATCAGTTCGAAAAGAACTGGCCAGCCTATTTGCAGAATGCACGCACAGCAATCGAATTAGCTAAAGCAGGTGATATTGATGGCGCTACCAAGTTTTTCCAGGAGAAAGTCTCGCCGGCATTCAAGGGAGTCAGTGATAATCTTCAAGTTATTATTGCTTCCAACTATCGCCAAAGCGGAGAGGTAGCAGATGCAGCAAAGGCAGAGACAACAAGTGCTTACTGGATATTGGGTACAGGAGTAGTAATTGCCTTCCTAGCAGCCATCGCTTTGGGACTGATTATCACACGTTCGATCACTCGACCTCTATCCATCGCGTTACGAAGCGCTGAAGAAGTGGCTGATGGTGACCTTTCTAAAAAAATTGTAATCAGTGGACGAGATGAAGTCAGTGTACTGCTGAGCGCACTCGATAAAATGCAGAATAACCTACGAACTACGGTAAGCGAAATTGGCAGCGCTGCTGACCAATTGGCCTCTGCATCTGAAGAACTAAACGCGGTTACTGAAGAAAGCTCACGCGGCTTGACGCGGCAGAATGATGAGATTCAGCAAGCTGCGACGGCGGTGAACGAAATGACTGCGGCGGTGGATGAAGTAGCCAGAAATGCGGCGGGGGCCTCTGAAGCCTCAGAGCAAACTAGCCGCAATGCGGTAGAAGGTCGTGATCAGGTACGCAGAGCTGTTAATTCAGTTGGATTGATGGCGGATGAGATTTCAAATTCAACTTCCAAGGTTGAGGTGCTTGCCACCCGCATCAACGAGATCACTAAAGTTCTTGATGTGATCAGAGCCATTGCCGAGCAGACTAACCTCTTGGCCTTGAACGCAGCCATCGAAGCGGCCAGGGCGGGGGAGCAAGGCCGTGGGTTCGCTGTTGTAGCGGATGAGGTGCGCGCGCTTGCCCATCGGACCCAAGCATCGACGGCGGACATCGAGTCGATGATGCAACAGGTGCGTTCTGGAGCTGATGAAGCCGTCTTCGCGATGAATAAAAGTAAAGAGCTGGCAGCCGATACGCGGGCGCAGTCCGTTGAGGCTGGCCAGGCTCTTGACCGAATAACTGAGGGTGTTTCTACCATCAGTGAAAGGAACCTTGTAATCGCAAGTGCCGCTGAAGAACAGGCGCAGGTTGCACGTGAGGTTGATCGTAACTTGGTCAACATTCAGGATCTTTCCACACAAACTGCAGCCGGAGCACATCAAACCAATGCCTCTAGCTACGAACTGTCGCGTTTGGCTACATCGTTTGGCGTGTTAATCAGTCGCTTTAAAGTTTGAGTAATGAGCGGTCCTTTCTGTTCCGTACATACTCGTCTCGGATAAGCCCCACTAACCGGTAAATTGCTGCCTGTCGTAAAGGGCCGTTAGCGGTCGCTTGCATGCGTCCGCTTAATCCGTGATTCAGCTACGTGTGTCGCGGCCCCATTCGATGTCGCCCTAGCTATGGAACGCGAACGGGGTTTCCGGGATTTAGTTGCCGAAGACTGCTGGAATGAATGGCAGCGAACACGACTCTTATTGAAAAATGATCCAGCTGCATCGCACTAATACTCAGTCATAAAAGTAGCCTATGGCAGCGCAGTGATTTCGAAATGCACAGGCGTACTGAACTAAAAAACATCCAGCGCTCTACAAAGCCCTGCCTTCTCAACAGTCTCGTTTTCAGGTTTCCCCGTTGCATTCAAGCGTTGCAAGGCGACCAGGCACTGGCCACTCTCCAACAGGATAAGCTCATAGTCCTCACCCACCTTTGGGGTGAAACGAAAGCTTTGTCGGCAACTGTAGGAATAGCCGCCGGAGGCGTAGCCTTCACTCTGGAAGTTCATCGCGAAAGGTTTACCCGCCGGCACTTTCAGTTCAGTACGCGCCAGGGCTTGCCCTTCCACTCGGCGCTTGCTCTCGGGCATGCCCAGGCTGCGACCATTATTTTGATCGGCAAAGCCGGATTCGGAAACGGCCATCACCCCGGCGCCGGGAACGCGCCAGTCGATGCAGTCGCGGCCCGGTACGCCACGCACCATGCCATTGGTGATGATGCGCAAGCGCGCGGTATCACCTGAGGCAGGTTCAACATAGGCCGTGGAGTAAGCACGGATGTTGGCAATGTTGCCGCAGCCGCTCATGGCTAAGGCCAGGCCTGCGATCAGAATCGTTCTCATGGAAATCTCTTTTTTATGGTTCAACGGCAGTGATATGGACTCTCACTGCGCAGTTCTTCGCCGGTCCTGGCGTCACGAATGATCACCGTAGCCCCCCGAGCTTACCGACATATACCAACTATCCGCCAAGCGATACAGCCAGGGATATCGTCAACCCCCATGCCGCTCCACCAAAAAATCCACAAACGCCCTCACCCGCGCCGGCATCGCCGTGCCTCCCACAAACACCGCATGAATCGGCTCCACATCCCCCGGGTTGTAAGCCTCCAGCAACGGCACCAGGTCGCCGCGTTCAAGGTCCTGCGCCACGCTGAACGTCCCTACCCGCGCGATCCCCGCCCCCAGCTTCGCCAATTGCGCCAACGCCTCGCCGCTGTTCCCTTCAATCGTTCCCGCCACCTTCAGCGAAAACTCCCGCCCGTCCATGCGAAACGGCCAGTCGGGAGCCGCCCGGCGGAAGTTGAAGCGCAGGCAGTTGTGCTCAAGTAGATCATGCGGTGTCAACGGGGTGCCGTGCCGGGCCAGGTAGTCCGGGGAAGCGACGATGACTTGGCCGGTGGAGCCGATGTGCCGGGCGGTCAAGGGGCTGTCGGGGAGTGGGCCGAAGCGGATGGCGACGTCTGCCTGGCCGCCGAGGATGTCCACCACTTCATCGCCGAGCATCAGGTCGACCACGATGGCGGGATAGCGGGCGCTGAAGGCGGCGATCAGTGGGACGATGGTCATGCGGCCATGGGCCAGTGCTGCGCTGACTCGCAGGCGGCCGCGTGGAGCGCCCTGGTCGGTGATGGCGTCTTCGACTTCGGCCATGTCCGCGAGGATGCGTCGCGCGCCGCGCAGGTAGGCTTCGCCTTCGGCGGTGAAGGTGATGGCGCGGGTGGTGCGCAGCAGCAGCCGGGTGCCGATGCGCTGCTCGGTGCGGGTGATGATGCGACTGATGGACGAAGGCGTCAGCCCCAGGGCGCGTGCTGCGCCGGACAGGCTGCCGTGTTCGGCGACCAGGGTGAACACTTCCATCTCGCCTGAGCGGCCGCCCATGTCCATTTTTGCCTCCTGCGCAAAGGTGTAGTTCCCAATCGAGGGCTACTGCTGGAAAAGCCTGGATTGTAGCATTCGGCACACAGATCAGGAGTCAGCCATGCGTATCAATCCACCCCTTGTAGCGTTGTCCGTCGGTGCCTTTGGCATCGGGGTCACCGAGTTTGCACCCATGGGCATGTTGCCCGGTATTGCCGCCGATCTTGGCGTTTCCATTCCCGCCACCGGGCTGTTGGTGAGCGCCTACGCCATGGGCGTGCTGATCGGTGCGCCGATCATGACGCTGGCGACGGCCAGGGTGCCGCGCCGCTATCTGCTGATCGGGCTGATGGCGATTTTCACCTTGGGTAATTTGCTGTCAGCGCTGGCGACCAATTACCAGACCTTGATGATTGCCAGGCTGGTGACGTCGCTCAATCACGGGGCGTTCTTCGGCATTGGCGCGATCGTGGCGGCGAGTGTGGTAGCGCCGGAAAAACGCGCGGGTGCGGTCGCGGCGATGTTCATGGGGCTGACGCTGGCAACCATTGGCGGTGTGCCCCTGGCGACCTGGTTTGGCGAGAACTTTGGTTGGCGTACCGCGTTCTGGGGCATCAGTGGGCTGGGTGCAGTGGTGATGGCGGCGTTGTGGTGGGCACTGCCGAATGCGCCCGCGCCGAAAGGCGGCAGCCTGATGGCGGAGATTCGTGTGCTGGGTCGCGGGCCGGTGCTGGCGGCGTTGGCGCTGACGGTGGTGGGTTCCAGTGCGATGTTCACGGTGTTCACTTACATCGCGCCGATTTTGCGGGATGTCACCCACGCGTCGACCAATTTCGTTACCGGGATGCTTGTGCTGTTCGGCATTGGGCTAACCCTGGGCAACGTGTGGGGCGGCAAGTCTGCGGATCGTTCGGTGGACCGCACGCTCATCACGTCGCTGGTGGTGTTGATCGCGGTGCTGCTGGCCTTCTCGGTGCTGATGCAATGGCCATTGCCTGCCGCGCTGTCGATCCTGCTGTGGGGCGCCGCCAGCTTTGCCCTGGTGCCTCCGTTGCAGATGCGCGTAATGGAGGCGGCCAAAGCTGCACCCAACCTGGCCTCGGCAATGAATATCGGTGCGTTCAACTTCGGCAACGCGATTGGCGCGGCAGTGGGCGGCGCGGTGATCAACGCCGGGCTCGGCTATCCGGCCATTTCCCTGGCCGGTGCGTTGATGGCAGGGCTGGGTTTGCTGATGGTGCTGGGGTTGGGGTGGCGTTCGCGGCGTAAGGGTTCAGGCACTTGCGCAGGCGTCCATTTGCCGACGATAGTGGATGAGCGCGTTTAACCGAAGAGAGTAGCCCATGACCCGCGACCCACTCGCCCGCTTCTACGAAAGCTATATCGATTGTCTGAATCGCCAGGATTGGCAGCACCTGGGTGATTTTGTCCACCCCGATGTCACCTACAACGCAAGCCCGGTCGGCCTGGCGGGTTACCGGGCGATGCTGGAGCGGGACTTCCGGGAAATTCCCGACCTGGTGTTCCGCATTCAGTTGCTGGTTGCCGACCCGCCGACGGTCGCCAGTCGGCTGAACTTTCGGGTCAGCCCCAGGGGTGAATTTTTCGGGCTGCCGGTCAATGGCAAGACGGTGGTGTTCGACGAGAACGTGTTCTATGAATGCGTCGACGGGAAATTCGCTCGCGTCTGGTCGGTGATTGACAAGGCCGCGATCGCCCAGCAGTTGTGAGAGAACACGCGCCGGCTTTGTGGGAGCGATCGAGCCTTGGCGAGGCCGCGATGGCGGTGGGTCAGGTAACCTGAATGCCAGCAGTGCCGCCGCCATCGCGGCCTCGCTGAAGCTCGTGCGCTCCCACAGTTGATCTGCATCGCAATCGCGATTTTGCGCTGTCCCATCGCTCATGCGCCAAAAAAAGTCATGCATCGGACCGCCCGGTTGCGAGCCTGGCGATACCGGCCTATGTTTCAAGCCATGCTGTGATTTGCTGTCCCCCGCCCTGTGCCCATCCCGTAACCAGGTGACGACATGCCTACCCTCTCCCGCCCCGCCGTACTTGAACTGATTGGTAACACACCGCTGGTCAAGGTCAGCCGCTTCGACACCGGCCCCTGCACGCTGTTTCTCAAGCTTGAATCGCAAAACCCCGGCGGTTCCATCAAGGACCGTATCGGCCTGGCCATGATCGACGCCGCCGAGCGCGACGGCCGCCTGTGCCCTGGCGGCACCATTATCGAAGCCACCGCCGGCAACACCGGCCTGGGCCTGGCGCTGGTCGGTCGGGCCAAGGGTTATCGGGTGGTGCTGGTGGTGCCGGACAAGATGTCCACGGAAAAAGTGCTGCACCTCAAGGCCATGGGCGCCGAGGTGCATATCACCCGCTCCGATGTGGGCAAGGGGCATCCCGAGTATTACCAGGACGTGGCCGCGCGCCTGGCCAAGGATATTCCGGGCTCGTTCTTTGCCGACCAGTTCAACAACCCGGCCAACCCGCTGGCCCATGAAACCAGCACCGCACCGGAGATCTGGGCGCAGACCCAGCATGATGTCGATGCGATTGTGGTGGGCGTCGGCTCGGCCGGCACCCTCACCGGCCTGACCCGCTTTTTCAAGCGCGTGCAGCCCGAACTGGCCATGGTGCTCGCCGATCCGGTGGGTTCGGTGATGGCCGAGTACAGCCGCAGCGGTCGGCTTGAAACTCCGGGTTCCTGGGCCGTGGAGGGCATCGGCGAGGATTTCATTCCGTCGATTGCCGACCTGTCCAGCGTGCGCCACGCCTACTCCATCAGCGATGAAGAAAGCTTCGACCATGCCCGCCAATTGCTCAAGGCCGAGGGCATTCTTGGCGGTTCGTCCACCGGTACCCTGCTCGCCGCCGCGCTGCGCTATTGCCGCGAGCAAACCGAGCCCAAGCGCGTGGTGACGTTCGTGTGCGACACCGGCACGCGCTACCTGTCCAAGGTCTACAACGACCAATGGATGAACGACGCAGGGCTCTTGCAGTACAAGCATTACGGCGACCTGCGCGACCTGATCGCCCGCCGTTTCGAAGATGGCCGGGTGATCAGCGTCAGCCCTGACGACACCCTGCTCACCGCCTTCCAGCGCATGCGCCTGGCGGATGTCTCGCAACTGCCGGTATTGATCGACGGCAAGCAACTGGCGGGCGTTATCGATGAGTCCGATCTGCTGCTGGGCCTGCATCAGGACGCCGCGCACTTTTCCATGAGCGTGGCCAGCGCCATGACCCGCACCCCGCACACCCTGGCCCCCGGCGCCAGCCTGGCCGAACTGCAGGCGGAACTGGATCGCGGCCTGGTCGCCATCATTGCCGACGCCTCGGGCTTCCATGGCCTGATCACCCGCGTCGACCTGCTCAACCATCTACGGAGATCCCTTGCATGAGTCAGCCCGATAAAAGCGCGTTTGCCACCCGTGTGATCCATGCCGGGCAGTCCCCCGACCCGACCACGGGCGCGCTGATGCCGCCGATCTATGCCAACTCCACCTACCTGCAAGACAGCCCTGGCGTGCATAAAGGCTTCGACTACGGGCGCTCCCACAACCCCACGCGCTTTGCGCTGGAGCGTTGCGTGGCCGACCTTGAAGGCGGCACTCAGGCCTTCGCGTTTGCCTCCGGGCTGGCGGCGATTTCCACGGTGCTGGAGTTGCTCGATGCCGGTGCGCATATCGTTTCCGGCAATGACCTGTATGGCGGCACCTTCCGCCTGTTCGACAAGGTGCGCCAGCGCAGTGCCGGGCACAGGTTCAGCTACGTAGACTTGAGTGACGTGTCGGCCTTCGAAGCGGCGCTGCAAGACGACACGCGCATGGTCTGGGTCGAAACACCGAGCAACCCGCTGCTCAGCCTCACCGACCTCAGCGCCATTGCCCGCGTGTGCCGTGCGCGCGGCATTCTGTGCGTGGCCGACAACACCTTCGCCAGCCCGTGGATCCAGCGCCCGCTGGAGTTGGGGTGCGATATCGTCGTGCACTCCACCACCAAGTACCTGAACGGCCACTCGGATGTGATCGGCGGCATCGCCGTTGTTGGCGACAACCCGGAATTGGCCGAACGCCTGGGCTTTCTGCAAAATTCGGTGGGCGCCATCGCCGGGCCCTTCGATGCATTCCTGACCCTGCGCGGCGTGAAAACCCTGGCCCTGCGCATGGAGCGCCATTGCAGCAACGCGCTGGAACTGGCGACCTGGCTGGAACAGCAGCCGCAGGTGGCGCGGGTGCACTACCCGGGCTTGAAATCCCACCCGCAGCACGAACTCGCCAAACGGCAGATGCGCGGGTTTGGCGGGATGATTTCGGTGGACCTGAACAGCGACCTGGCGGGCGCCACACGCTTTCTGGAAAACGTAAAAATCTTCGCCCTGGCCGAGAGTCTGGGTGGCGTGGAAAGCCTGATCGAACACCCGGCGATCATGACCCACGCGAGCATCCCGGCGGCAACGCGGGCGCAGTTGGGGATTGGGGATGGCTTGGTGCGCTTGTCGGTGGGAGTTGAAGATGTAGAGGATTTGCGCGCAGATCTGGCCCAGGCCCTGGCACACATCTAACCTCAAACACCAATCAAACTGTGGGAGGGGGCTTGCCCCCGATGGCGGTGTATCAGCCAGCTTATTGGCAACTGACCCACCGCTATCGGGGGCAAGCCCCCTCCCACATTGGTTATGCTAATCGGCCCGAGGTTAAGCGGCGCGGGCAGATCTGGCCCCAGGCCCTGGCACACATCTAACCTCAAACACCAATCAAACTGTGGGAGGGGGCTTGCCCCCGATGGCGGTATGTCAGCCAGCTTATTGGCCACTGACCCACCGCTATCGGGGGCAAGCCCCCTCCCACACGGGTTGTGCTAATCAGCTGAGGTTAAGCGGCGCGGGCAGATCTGGCCCCAGGCCCTGGTACACATCTAAAGTCAGAAATCGATCAAATGTGGGAGGGGGCTTGCCCCCGATGGCGGTATGTCAGCCAGCTTATTGGCCACTGACACACCGCTATCGGGGGCAAGCCCCCTCCCACACTGGTTGTGCTAATCAGGCCTGGGTGATGTTGGCCCGTGCGCTGTGCAGCTTCTTGTAGCTGTCGATCAAGCGCAAATGCCGGTCCAGCCCTTCCAGCTTCATGCTGGTCGGTGTCAGCCCGTAGAAGCGCACACTGCCCTCGACCGAGCCGATCACTGCGTCCATGCGCTCATTGCCGAACATGCGCCGGAAGTTGGCTTCGTAGTCGGCCAGTTCCAGGTCGTCGTCCAGTTCCATTTCCAGCACCGCGTTCATCGCCTGGTAGAACAGCCCACGCTCGACGGTGTTGTCGTTGTACTGCAGGAACATTTCCACGCATTCCTTGGCCTCTTCATACTGCTTCAAGGCCAGGAAGATCAGCAGTTTCAATTCCAGGATGGTCAGTTGGCCCCACGCGGTGTTGTCGTCGAACTCGATGCCGATCAGCGTGGTGATATCGGTGTAGTCGTCCAGCTCGCTTTCGATCAGGCGCTCGACCAAGGCCTGCAACGCGTCCTCATCAAGGCGATGCAGGTTGAGGATGTCTTCGCGGAAAAACAGCGCCTTGTTGGTGTTGTCCCAGATCAGGTCGTCCACCGGGTAGATTTCCGAATAGTCCGGCACCAGGATGCGGCAGGCGGTGGCGCCCAGGTGTTGGTAGACCGCCATGTACGACTCTTTGCCCATGCCTTCCAGGATACCGAACAGCGTCGCGGCTTCCTGGACATTGGAGTCTTCGCCGTGGCCGGAGAAGTCCCATTCGACGAATTCGTAGTCCGACCGGGCACTGAAGAAGCGCCACGACACCACACCGCTGGAGTCGATAAAGTGCTCGACGAAGTTGTTCGGCTCGGTGACCGCCTGGCCTTCGAAGGTCGGCTGTGGCAAGTCATTCAAACCTTCAAAACTGCGGCCTTGCAGCAGTTCGGTGAGGCTGCGCTCCAGCGCCACTTCAAAGCTTGGGTGCGCGCCGAACGAGGCGAATACACCGCCGGTGCGCGGGTTCATCAGGGTCACGCACATCACCGGGAATTCACCGCCCAGGGACGCATCCTTGACCAGCACCGGGAAGCCCTGGGCCTCCAGGCCCTCGATACCGGCGAGGATGCCAGGGTATTTGGCCAACACGTCGGCGGGTACGTCCGGCAGGGCAAATTCGCCTTCGATGATTTCGCGCTTCACCGCCCGCTCGAAAATCTCCGACAGGCACTGCACCTGGGCTTCGGCCAAGGTGTTGCCGGCACTCATGCCGTTGCTCAGGTAGAGGTTTTCGATCAGGTTGGAGGGGAAATACACCACCTCGCCATCGGACTGACGCACAAACGGCAGCGAGACAATGCCCCGCGCTTCGTTACCCGAGTTGGTGTCGAACAGGTGCGAACCGCGCAGCTCGCCTTCGCGGTCGTAGACCTTGCGGCAGTAGGCGTCGAGGATCTCACTCGGCAGCTCGTCGTTCGGGCCCGGCTGGAACCAGCGCTCATCCGGGTAATGCACGAACGGTGCATTGGCCAGCTCTTCGCCCCAGAACTGATCGTTGTAGAAGAAGTTGCAGTTGAGCCGCTCGATAAACTCGCCCAGTGCCGACGCCAGCGCGCCCTCCTTCGTCGCGCCCTTGCCGTTGGTAAAACACATCGGCGAGTGGGCATCGCGCACATGCAGCGACCAGACGTTGGGCACGATGTTGCGCCACGAGGCGATCTCGATCTTCATGCCCAGGCCCGCCAGGATCGCCGACATATTGGCGATGGTCTGCTCCAGCGGCAGGTCCTTGCCGGCGATGTAGGTGCCCGCCTCCGACGTCGAGTTCGGCATCAACAGCGCCTGGGCGTCGGCGTCGAGGTTGTCCACTTGCTCGATCACAAACTCCGGCCCGGCCTGCACCACTTTTTTCACGGTGCAACGGTCGATGGAGCGCAGGATGCCTTGGCGATCCTTGTCGGAAATGTCCGCCGGCAGCTCGACCTGGATCTTGAAGATCTGGTTGTAGCGGTTTTCCGGGTCGACGATGTTGTTCTGCGACAGGCGGATATTGTCCGTGGGGATATTGCGCGTGGCGCAGTACAGCTTCACAAAGTACGCCGCGCACAACGCCGACGAAGCCAGGAAGTAATCGAATGGCCCCGGCGCCGAACCGTCGCCCTTGTAGCGAATCGGCTGGTCGGCAATCACCGTGAAATCATCGAACTTGGCTTCAAGCCGAAGGTTGTCGAGAAAGTTGACCTTAATTTCCATGCGGGCACACCAGAATAACGGGCTAAACAAAATGGCCGCCATTATGAAGATTTTCGCCGGGAAGTCGCAGGGTTTTGCGCGTGGGCTGCTGATCGGTAGCGCTATGCCAACAGCCTGCGGCCGCTGGCACAGCGTTGCGCGGGACTAGGGCTGGCTTGAGCTCAGGCGTTGCGCCAGGCTCTTGCGGTTGATCGCCAGCTCACTGCTGACGTCCGGCCCGTGGTAGACCATGGACGTTTCATGGTGCACAAAATCGCCCGAGCGTGCAGCGCTCAGCCAGTTGAATGAGCCCACACACAGCAGTTCCTCATCGGCCATTACCAGCTTGCTGTGTACCTTGTTGACCACGTGCACCTGCACGGCATGGTTTTTCAGCGCTGCGATTGCATCCTGAAAGTAAGCGGCCTTGGCCGGCTTACCTTCGGTGTTGAAGCGCAGGTCAGTGTAGACCGTCACCGGCACGCCCCGCTGCACAGTGTCGCCCATCGCGTCCAAGGCACCGCTTTCGCGCATCCCGCGCAACTTGACCCACGGCGTGACAATCTGCACCTGCTGGCGCGCAGTTTCCAGGGTTCGCAACAGGAACCGATCATGCTCGGCAAACTCATGCAGATGGCTCAAGCCGGTGCGCACCGTGAGCAAGTCCGCCCGGGGTTGGAAGTCGAACGTGAGCTCATTTTTCGGGCTGTCCAGCAGGTACTGCGCCAGACGTCCACGGGGTTTGCTGGCGGGTATCTGGCTGAACAGGTCCATGTCGCCGAACACCAGGAAACTGTCTTTGGCGCGGGAAACGGCCACGTTCAACATGCTGTCGCGGCGGTCGATAAAAGGACCGTCGGCATGCTTGGAGTACACAGCGGAAAAAATCACCACCGGCCGTTCGGCGCCCTGGAAGGAGTGCACGGTGCCCACGGTGAGTTCGCCGTCGCCTTTGCCGGTACGAATACCCAGCGCGCTGCACGCGTCAGTAATGGCCTGGGTCTGGGCGCCAAACGGGGTAATCACCCCGAGGACTTCCCAGAGTTCCTTGCCGTAGCGCTGGGTGAGTTGCTGTTCATGGGCCTTGATCCAGGCCGCGATGGTCTGGGCTTCGAGCAGGTTATGGCGGCTGCCGCCCTGCTTTTGCTGACAGATCCCGTCGATATGCAGGTACCCCAGCCCCGGCAGGCCGCCGTCGGGCTTGGCGCCGCGCCGTGGTTGCAGCTTGCCCTTGTAGCAGAGCGCGTTGCAGTAATCGATGATCGAGTCATAACACCGGCGGTGTTCGTACAGGTAAAGGCCGCGCGCCAGGTCGCGGTCGTAGTGATAGCGACTGGTGGACTGTGCAATCGCCATGACGCTGCCACTGGCGGCGCTGCGTCCACTGTCACAAAAGACCTCGTACTCATCGTCCACGCGGCTGCGCGACAGCAGGCCGGTGGCGAGAAGATTGCCGATATCCACCGCCGGCGGCACCGACCAGATGGGCTCGATCTGCTGCGTGTCGCCAATCACCAGCGCTTGCCGCGCGAGGGCGAACGACGGCGCCGCCACCTCGGGCAGCACCTGGCCGGCTTCGTCTACGATCAGCAGGTCGATGAAATTCAGCGCGTAATCGCCGACATAACCATTGCCGTCATGGCGCTGGCACGACAGCTCTGCGGGCAGCCGGTAAAACGTCGCGACGACGCAAGGCGTGAGCTTCATCCAGCGGCGCCAGTTTTTTTCCAACGTCTTGCGCCCGGTTTTGTTGCGGCTCTTGAGAATCAGCGGCAGCTCGTCGATGACTTCCAACAGCCACCGCCCCTCCCAGTAATGGGTGGTCAGCAGGAAGGTCTCGAAGCGTAACGAGGTATCCGCCCAACGGTCGCAGTCTTCCAGGGTCACCTGGACGGCGGGCTTGCCGGCCGCCTGGGGTAACCGGCCAATCACCGCCTGCCAGTTCAACAGTTCACGCTGTTCGCCGCGCAGCAGTTGCTCCACACGTTCGCGCTGGGTTTCGAGGGTTTTCAGGCTTTGTGCCTGATGCGCCACGGCGGCCGTCAACCGGCGCTCGATGTCATGCACATCGGTGGCTTCCTGCAGCTGCGCGTCAGCCTCATCGACGTGCAGTTTGGCCAGGCGCAGGCGCTTGGCGGCAATCGGGCCGAACCAACCGAACAGCGTATACACCAGCGACTCATGGGCCAGGTAATGCCTGAAATCTTTCAGACGTGCCTTGGCATTGGTCAGCCGCTCCGAATGTGCGCGCAGTTGAGCGTCTAGACCCGCAATCGCCGCCTGTGGATCATCGCCCAGCACGGCCTTGAGGGCGTCGCGCGCCACCCGCAATCGGGCCCATCCCTGCTCGATATCACTGAGCTGCTGCAAACGCAGGCGAATCCTGGCCTGAAGCGCGTCTACGGTGCTCTTGAGTGTGGGCTGTGACTGTCCCGGAAAAGCGATGGCGGCGCGCGCCAGATAAGCCTGCTGCGCTTTATCGATGTAGGCCTGCGTTTCCAGCGCCAGGTAAAAGCTCTTGGTCTGGTAGGTTCGGGCCATCTCCGCTTCCGCCGAGGCCGTCGGAAAGTAGGCGCCAAAGCTGCTGATATCGGGAAGCCAGCGCCCTGCAAAGGGGCCGGTGCCTTCGGAGAAGTCCTTACCAAAGGCCTTGATGATGTTGGTGACCGCCTGGTTGTTCGTCGAACTGGCGACAATCACCGGCGGCTCGCCGCCCTCGGCGGCGGCCCTGGCCCATAGCGACGCGACCACGGACAAGAGCAATGTGGTCTTGCCAGTGCCCGGCGGCCCGTTGACCGCGATGATATCCCCGGTATTACCCACCAGCAGGTGCGCGAGACTGTCGCGTTGGGCCGGCGCCAGCGCGTATTCGTCACCGGCATGCCCGCCTCGTCCGGCAAACAGTCCATTGGCCGGCAGGCAGGGTTCATCGGGCGTGGGTTCACGTTGTGCAAAGCGCTCGAACAACGGCGCCTCGGGTTTGGCGAGGCGCAGGTGATCGTATAGCGCAACGATATTGCGACTGAAACCGTCCGCCTTCTGCTCCTTGAACACGTAGCAATAGCTGGCCGGATCGAAACCGTCGTCCGCGCCATTCCAGACGTTGCACACCGTTTGGAACATCGTCTTGCAGTAGCGCAGGTAGGTGAGCCATTTGTCGCGATATTCGTCCGGCTGCACCTCTGTACCGGGGGCCGGCACTTCGAATCGGGGTGCGTCTTGCGTGGTTAAAAACCTGTCCAGGTCAGGTTGGGCGCCGATGGTGAAATTGTCGCGGTCCAACGGTTCCAGGATGTCGCGGGGTACCAGCGTGGGGCCGGTCGGATAGATGAGCCCGTCGCGGGTGACCGACACCCGGCAAATGATTGGGGTGATAAAGGCCGGCAGCCCTCTGCGCGCCATGCGGTGTTCCTGGCGCGAGGCATACACAAACGGGCGCAGCGTGATATCCACGTGGAGCCGTTGCGCCGGTTCGTCGGCGAACAGGAGTTCCACCTGCTCAGCCGGCAGACAACCGGCGGCCAAAGCGGCTATAGGTACGACCGCGTAGGTTTTGACATGGCTGGGGGACAAGGCGCCGTTGCCGTTTTCCGCGTCGGCCAACGAGTTTCGCCAGTAGTTGGCAAGCTTCAGAGAGTAATCGTTCATCGTCCTGATTCGGTGCAGACCGTGACTCACTGTTACGGTCGGTGGCTGGGGAGGTCAAGCCCGAGGGTAGCGGTTCCGTGTGCGGATGGGCAATCACCTGCGTCTTACGGCGCTTGCCTGGTATCAGGCGTGTCCGCCGTTTCAGTTCTGCAGATCGCCCTCCTGCACCATCGCTCGCCAGGCCTTGACGCTGGCGCGCTCGTTCATCGTCGCGTGCCAGGCATGCAGCGCTTCACATTCCGCAGGCACGGCCAGCTTGACCAACGACGCGAAGATCAGGCCGCCCAGCAGGGCAATGTCGGCCATCGAAAACGCCTCGCCCGCCACGAACGGCCGGGTCTTGAGGATGGCGTCGAAGTGGCGCATGCCCCTTACCGCCTTGTCACGCATGCGCTCGCCCCATTCCGCGTTCTGGTACAGCTCAACCTCAGGCCCCAGCCCCGGTGTGGCGTGATGGAAGTAAACGCTGACCGCATCCATCAATTCGATTTCCGCGCGCCGCGTCATCATATGGATGAGGCCTTGCTCCTTGGGCGTGTTGCCGGTGAGCAGCGGGTGGCCGTCCAGCACGTCGAGGTATTGGGTGATGGCCGTGCACTCGGCGATCAAGGTGCCGTCCTGCAACGCCAGTACCGGCAAGGTTCCGGAGTAGTTCAAAGCCAGAAAAGCCGGCTGCTTGTGCTTGCCTTCCCAGAGATTGATGGAAACGAATTCGGTGTGTGCGAGCAGCCCTTTTTCGGCCAGGGCGATTCGAACACGCGCCGGATAAGGCCCGTTATACCAATCGTAAATTTTAAGCACGGGGTCTTGGGCGCTCGTGGACTGTGTTTGCTGAGAAGTCATGATTTATCCGCCTACCTGTCAAGTGGTAGGCAAAGATTGCGAGCTTTATCCGCAGCTGTCAACCACTACCTGTCAGTTGGCAGGTAAAATAATTTGCGCGTAGAATCGACCCCCTGTCGCCAACCCACGAGGACTCAATACGTGAGCGAGAACGCCCGGGAAGCCATTCTGGAAGCCGCCAAAATCGCCGCGCAGCATTTCGGCTACAGCGGCATCAACTTTCGCAGCATCGGCGAAACGGTGGGGATCAAGAACGCCAGTATCTATTACCACTTCCCCAGCAAGGCCGAGCTTGGCGCGGCGGTCGCCAAACGCTATTGGGAAGACACCGCCGGCGTGCTCGAAGCCATCCACCGCGAAACCCCTGACCCGCGCGACAGCCTGCGGCGCTACCCGAGCATTTTTCGAACCTCACTCGAAAACGGCAACCGGCTGTGCCTGTCCAGCTTTATGGCGGCCGAGTACCAGGACTTGCCCGAGCCGGTTAAAAAAGAAATCGTCGCGTTCGCCGATATCAACGTAGCGTGGCTGGCCGCACGCCTCATTGAGCTGGAACTGGGCGATGCCGAGACCTGCCAGCGCCGCGCCCGTGCGATCTACACGGCTGTCGCCGGCGCACAATTGATTGCGCGCACACGTGCGGATATCGGTTTGTTTGATGAACTGGTCGAGAGCTATCAGGAGGCGGGGTTGCTACCGGTGTGATTACCAGTGGCCGGGCTGGAGCCGGGTGCATATCGTTACAATAAATAATCGAGTGCTATGGACGCAATTAAAAAGGGCTTTACACATGAGCGAAAGTGAAACTGAATCCAACCTTATGCAAGTGCGCTACCCCAATAGCAATCGCGGGTTGCCTTTCAAGACCCTAAGCAATATCGGGAGCTTTTTTTTAATTCTATTGAGTGTTATCCCAACTACTGCAGCTGCCAGTAGCAATAGCGCATCAACTCAAGAAAAATATTCCGACGCAATGGCATCGTATGCAGCCTTGATCGAATTTGAACCTATGCATGGAAATGTTAAAAACACCCTTCAACTTGTAAAATATCTTGAGGATGGAAAAGTCACAAAAAAATATTTTGTTTCTTTTGCCGCCAATGGATGCGTTGAGTCCATAAAATGGAAAAACGTATATAATGGCGGTTCTTCTGTAAGCTTAAAAAAAATAAAAGACAAATTAATCTCATTTCAGGGAACCGCTGAAGACGAATATTATCAACTTGATTCTGACTGCAAGATAATAAAAAACATAAAAACCAATGAGGAATATATCTATGAAAACAATTTGATATCCGAGATCAGGAAAGATGGGGATGTTGTAAAGAGCTTTAAATTCAACTCTGAAAATGAGCTCATTGAAATAGCTCAATCTACCCCCTATAAATATTTGCTAAAATTTGATTATCTAAAAAATAAAAATATAACAACTGAAATATCAACCTCTGTTCTCATGGCTGACAGGTCAGCAAGTGAAAAAGTGACATGCTTTGACTTTGACACAAATGGAAACCCATCGCACTGTGATTTAATCCGCAAAACGAGCCTTGAAGATAAAATCGTCAATATAAAACATTTATACAAAACCAACTATTATTAATCTTTCAATTTTTATTCCGCTGAACGCGTAAAGGACTACCTTGCGGGCATTTAAAGATATTTTACGAATTAAGTTTTCGCGTTTATATGAGAATCTCGCACACGCATATAAAAGCCCATTACGCCTAAATCACTGTTCGCCGCCCCGCCCTGGCTGCTATGTTTCGCGTTTCGTACGTGAAAGGACAGACCATGGAACCGTTAGCGACGAACGCTGCGTTGGTGATCATCGACATGCAAAAAGGCATGGGCAATCCCACGCTGGGTCGACGCAACAATCCAGACGCTGAACGGCATATACAACAGCTGCTCAACGCATGGCGAAAGGCGCAACGCCCGATTATTCATGTGCGGCATATTTCCCGATCCCCAGGCTCGGTTTTCTGGCCAGGACAGCCTGGCTGTGAATTCCAGGACGCGTTGCACCCGTTGGCCAATGAACAGGTCATGGAAAAAAACGTTCCGGATGCATTCATCGCCACGGGCTTGGAACGCTGGCTGCACACGCGCTCGATCAAGCAGTTGGTAATCGCCGGGGTCATCACCAACAACTCAGTGGAGTCCACGGCACGCTCGGCTGGCAACCTGGGCTTTGACGTTATCGTCGTCGCGGATGCCTGTTTCACCTTCGATCAGACTGATTTGTCGGGACGGATATGGCCGGCGGAAGACGTGCATGCATTGTCGTTGAGTAACCTGGCGATGGATTACGCCAGGGTGCTTGAGACCGAAGCACTGTTGGCCTGAACGGTGTCAGTTTGAAAAACTGCAGTGGCGAGGGCGCTTCCTCGCGCTGGACGGCGCAGCCGACCCATTCCTGGTTTATTCCGACTGCGACGCCATCCACTCAACAAAAGCGTCAAGACGCTGCAAAAATGCCGCGCACTCGGCGCTCGGGTTTCTGGCTTCAAAGAGAAAATACGCGATTTGCGCAACCCTGCCTGGATAACGCTGGGTGAACATCGCCACATGTTCCTCCAGCGTTTGCGGCCACATCAGTGCGTCGGGTGAACGCAGCGTATGCGTGGAGCGGATCAACTTGCGTGCGGCTTCGCGCTGCAAGCGCAGGCGCTGCGGTGGGTTCGCGGCCTGCAGGATAGACGCGCGATAGCGGGACAGCACCTGCGCAAAATCACCGTTGAGCGCCAGGGCGATGTCTCGGCTTGGCCGGAATGGCTCGAACCGCATTCCGAGGTCATCGCCCCACACACATCGGCAATGGTGCTTGATCCAGAAGCCCCAGCGATTGTGGTTTTCCGGCGCCAATACCTGCGCGCGGTGGCCGATGTCGAAATCGATTTTGCTGACACAGGAATGCCGCTGTTCCAGTGCCAGCCGCGCCAGTTCGAGTTGTTCAAGCACCGCCGCCTGGGGAGGATCACGCAGGACCAGGGTGAGATCGAGGTCGGACGCTTCGGCATTGGCATCACCCCGGGCGACACTGCCGTACAGGTAGATACCCTCCAGGCCGAATGCGGGCTGTGAAAGCGTCGCCAACACATCCTTCAATAAAGGCTCGAACTCGGGCTGCACAGGGACGGCATCGACGGTGACAATGTGGCCCTCGACGTCAACACCGATAGGACATTCAGCGCTCACGGTCGATGCACCTCGATCACCAACCCCTCCTCCTCACTCGGCACACAAAAGTGGCGGGTGATCAGGTCGAACTCGGCGTCGGTCGCGGCAAAGTCATGCTCGCCGCGGGCATTGCGTGCGTGCAGCCGCGCACGACAGGTGGCGTCATCCAGTTCCAGGTAATGCAGGCAATGCGGTGCGTGGGCGGCTCCGGCCAGGCCGAGCAGCCATTCGCGATTGGCCAGGGTGTTGGCCGGAAAATCCAGCACCACGTTGACCCCGGACGCGAGCAGATCGATCACCAGCGGGCCCACCACACCGCGCATCTGCCGGGCACAGGTCAGGTAATCGGCAATCGTCTGGATCCGGCCGGGATACAGCGTCGCGAGCCAGTGGTCTTCGCTGAGCAGGACAGCGGCGTGATCGGTGGCAAGACGTCCGGCAAGGGTGGATTTGCCGGACGCGATCTTGCCGCAGAGCAGGTGCAGGGTAGCCATGGGACGGTTCCTTTTGTCAGGCCGTGAAGCATGCCATGGTTCACGCCGATTGGCTCTGCCAATACCCATGGAACGCCAGGGCCGCGACGTTCTTGTCCTTGGCTTCGAGCATGATGTCGAAGCGATCCAGAAACTGCAGCGCGTAGTCGTTGGTCCAGCGGTTCCACATTTGCGCGCTGTGACCGTAGAGGTCGCGCTTGGAAACCACCTTCAACAAGGCGGACATTTCCAGTTTGTGCTCGGCGTCAAACCCGAGGGCCTGCAGGCTTTCCTGGGGCTGGGAGTAATGCAGGGTCGGCCGCACGCCGCGCCAGCTGTCGATCACCCTGGCGACGCGGGGCGAGTGCGGGTCGATGTACTCGTCCTCGTTGATCCAGCAATGGTGAATATCCAGTACCACCGGCGCCAGGTCGGCGACTTGCAGGCAATGGTCCAGGCCGTAGGTCTTTTCATCGTTCTCGAAAGTGATGCAGTTGCGCGCCACGTCGGACAGGCGCGACCAGACTGCGCGGGTACCCGCCACCCCCAGGCGGCCGGCGATATGCACGTTGCATTTGAGGTCCTGGAAGCGGCGGCCGTAGCCCATCATGCGGATCATGTCGGCGTGGTATTCGAACTCGGCCAGGCTGTTTTCCACCACGCCGGGGTTTTCCGAGCCCAGCACGCAATACTGGCCGGGATGGAACGACAGGCGGATATCGGAGGCCCGCGCCAGCTCGCCGATGGCGGCAAAGCCCTCCTGCAACTGGCGCGCGATGGCAGGGTCCTGATACACAGCGGCGACTTTCGGGTGGCTGTAGAACGGCAACAGATCGCTGCTCAGGCGCAGCATGCGCAAGGTCGGTGGCAGTTCGGCGACGTAGGCCAGCAGGCGCAATTGGGCGGCGAGATTGTGCGTGACCACCTCGACCAGTTTGTCGCGGGCCAACTGCGGTTCGACGCTGTCCATCCAGCGCAAGGTGGTAGTACGCGGGTTGAACGGGCCTTCGATTGCCTTCAGGGCGCTGGCGGACGGGAGTCGTTCGGGATGCCTGTATTGGCATGCAAAGCCGATGCTGGGGTGGGTCATGGAAGCGCCTGGTGATATGCCATCGGGAAGGTTATAGAGGCTTAGGCGATGCAGGCCGCCAAGGGTTCATTCGGTCAATCCGGTTGAATCCTGCGTGCGCAGCGGGGTCACCTACTGCAGGACAACATTGAAACGACGACGTTATGGAGGTGGTTATGAACCTTGCAATGACACTCTTCAGCCTGTTCGCCGGTTGGCTGGCGATTGTGATGTCGATGATGTGGGGCGTGCTGCGGGTGCTGCGCTGGCACCATGATTGACACCCCGGATGGCCGCTATTTCGTGCTCAAGGGCCGACTCTGGCGGCGCACCAACCCGGCGCTGGATGAACCCACACGCCAGCGCTGGGTGGATGCGTTGATGGATGCACGCCGTGCCGTCAAGGCAGCCAAGGCCTCTGGCGACACGCAGCAGTTGAAGCAGGCCCGCGAGCAGGTACAGCGCGCGAAGGTCGCACTCGGTGAGCGCGGGCCGGTGTGGTGGACGGATGGCAGCCCGGACTTCAATCGCTACAACGTGGTGAACACACCCTACGCCGACTGGTTCGATAAACATTCGGACACGAACCCTCAGTGAACTTTCTTACACGCAGCAAGCTCCTTTCCTATGCAAGGTCTCTATGCAAAGCCATCGCCGCCAGGCCCGCCGAACGATAAGGAGCTGCATCGCCCATGACCACCCTCCCCACCTATCGCTGCACACCAGGCCCGCTGCATGCGACATTGCTCGCCGGCAGCGTGCCGCTGTTCCTGGGCGCCCTGCTCAGTGACATTGCCTACGGCCAGACTTACCAGATTCAATGGGCCAACTTCGCCTCATGGCTGATCGCCGGTGCGTTGGTGTTCAGTGGATTTGCCCTGTTGTTCGCCCTGGTCAATCTGCTGCGCGCCGAACGCAAGGCGGGTCGTCCTGCCGCTTACTTTCTCCTGTTGCTGGCCGCCTGGGTGCTGGGACTGGTCAACGCCTTCCAGCACGCCAAGGATGCCTACGCCATGATGCCGACCGGCCTGGTGCTGTCGGCAGTCGTCACCCTGCTGGCGATGCTGGCGACCTGGATCGGCCTGACTAACCTGCGCTCGGGAGCTGCCCAATGAAGACCACCCGCACATTGACCCTGTTAAGCGCAGCGTTGTTGCTGAGCGCCTGCGGCGGCGAAGGCGACAAGACCCAGGCCCACGGCCCCGATCCCAAGCTGCCGGCGCAACAAAGCAGCCTGCTGCCAAGCATGAAGATCGCCGAGCCGGTCGCCTGGGGCGATCAGAAGCCCAAGGTGCCAGAGGGTTACAGCATCACCGCCATCGCCACCGACCTGGCCATCCCGCGCCAGACCCTGGTCCTGCCCAACGGCGATATCCTTGTCGCCGAAGGCCGTGGCGGCAGCGCGGCCAAGCTCAAGCCCAAGGACGTGATCGCCAGCCTGATCAAGGCCGAGGGCAATACCAAGGTCAAGAGCGGCAACCGCATCACCCTGTTGCGCGACGCTGACGGCGACGGCACCTACGAACTCAAGACCGTGTTCGCCGATAACCTCAATGCGCCCTACGGCCTGGCGTACGCCGATGGCAAACTGTACGTGGCCAACCAGGATGCGCTGGTGCGCTTCGACTACGCCGACGGCCAGACCAAGGCCAGCGGCGCTCCGACCAAAGTCACCGACCTGCCGGCGCAGATCAATCATCACTGGACCAAATCCCTGGCCGTGAGCGAGGACGGACGCCAGCTCTACGTCGGGATCGGCTCCAACAGCAACATCACCGAGCGCGGCATGGAAGTGGAAATCGACCGGGCGATGGTCTGGCAGATCGACGCCGCCACCGGCGCGCACAGGCCCTACGCAACCGGCCTGCGCAACCCTACGGCCCTGACCATCCAGCCCGGCTCGGGGCAGTTGTGGACCGTGGTCAACGAACGCGATGAATTGGGCCCGGACCTGGTGCCGGACTACCTCAGTTCGGTACGCGAAGGTGCTTTCTACGGCTGGCCCTACAGCTACTGGGGCCAGAATGTCGACCCGCGTGCGCAACCGCAGAACCCGGCGAAGGTCGCCTCGGCGGTCAAGCCGGATTACAGCCTGGGTTCTCACGTCGCCGCGCTCGGCGTGGATTTCTCCATCCCGGCCATGGGCGAAAAATTCGCCGACGGTGTATTCGTTGGCGAACACGGCAGTTGGAACCGCGACAATCCGGTGGGCTACAAAGTGATTTTTGTGCCGTTCAGCAACGGCAAACCGGCCGGCGAACCTGTCGACTTCGCCACCGGCTTTCGCGGTGACGACGGCAAGACCCGTGGGCGTCCGGTGGGTGTGACAGTCGACCCGAAAGGTGCGCTGATCATTGCCGATGATTTGGCCAATACGGTGTGGCGCGTTACGCGCAATCAATAACCGGGACTTTAAGGCTTTTTGTAGGAGCGAGCTTGCTCGCGAAGAACGTCGACGATAACGCGTGTTTTCTGAATGAACGCGGTGCCTGTGAGTTTTTCGCGAGCAAGCTCGCTCCTACAGAGGACGGTGTACGCTTAACTGACTGACAGGGGCCATCGCCCCCCTGTCAGCCGTCGCTCTGCAACTGCGCTTCAAGCCAGGCCAGCAATGCCACGACCTCATCCCGATTGCCTGCCCCTTGCTGCCTGTAGACCGAAATGGCCTCTGGCAAAAACACGCTTTCGGCACAGGGCCTGACCAACGCCCCACTCTCTATCAGCCTGCTTGCGGTACGACGCCAGCCCATGGCGATACCGTGCCCTTCCACAGCGGCCTGCAACATCAGTGGGTAGCTGTCGAACGTGATGCCGCGCGCATCACGGGCCAATGACTGGCCGAACACCTTCAGCCACTCATCCCACTCCATCAAATGCGGAGGTTCGCTGCTGTGGTGCAAAAACGTGCAGGTCGCCAATTCAGCCAGCGCCAGCGGTTGTTCCGGGCACAGGTAAGCGGGACTGCACACCGGGAACACTTCATCGGAGGCGGTAAACATCAGCGCATGGGCGCCACTGGCGCGCCGGGTACTTTGCAGGGCGACATCGAAAGGGTCATTGAACTGCGTGATCGGCCGCGTGCACGTCACCACCTGGATTTCAATCTGCGGATATTGCTGGTGGAACGTCGCCAGGCGCGGCATCAACCAATAAAACGCCTCGCACAACTGGCACAGCAGCACCACGCGATTGCGCCGCTGGGCCGCCCTCAGGCTGGCCGCGCCCTCACTGATGCTTTGCAACGCAAGGCTGACCACCCGCCCCAACTCGCGCCCTTCTTCAGTCAGGAACACCGCACGGTTGCGTCGATAAAACAGCTTCACCCCCAGATTGTCTTCCAGCCCGCGTATCTGCCGGCTGACCGCTGCCTGGGTAATGTGCAGTTCATCGGCCGCCCGGGAAAAACTCTCCAGGCGCGCTGCGGCTTCAAACGGCAACAGACTGGCAAGCGGCGGTAGGGTTTTGCCAAGTAGATTCATAATCTCAGGTTATGTACTCAGGGCCGAGAACTCGTTTGTAGCATACCCGCGTGGCTGGGCACCATGGATCCATTACTTCATGGATCGACCCGATGAGCACTCCCCGGACCTCTGTATTCGCTGGCGTGATATTCGCGATGGTCGCCACCCTCGGCTGGGCGCTGAATTTCATTGCGCCCTACGTGGCGGGCGCCTACAGCGTCTATGACCTGATGAGTTTGCGCTTTCTGATGGCCGGTGGACTGGGTGTGGCCGGGGTAATCCTGTGCCGCGCGCAACTGCAGGCGCTGAGCCCTGGCCGGTGCCTGCTCGCGGCAGTGCTGGGCGCATTGGGCTGCCTGGGTTATGGCGTATGCATCGCTGCCGGCGTGATATTCGGCGGCCCGGTGTTGACGCCGGCTTTTGTTGGAATGGTGCCAGTGCTGCTGGCGCTGATCGGCAACGCCGGCCATAAGACCCTGCGCTGGCGCCTATTGGTGATGCCATTGGGCTGTATCACGGTGGGGCTGTTGCTGACCAATATCAGCAGCCTCCACCAGGCCTCGCTGAGCCCCCAATCCTGGCTGGCCGGGCTGTTTTTTTCCTTGGGCGCGGTAGCCTTATGGTTGGGCTTCAGCGTGATCAACCAGAAGCAGATGGCGCACCTGCCTGCCCACGTGACAGGCCTGTGGACCGCCCTGATGCTGACGGGCGCCGGTGCCGCAGCGCTGTTCATCCTCCCATGGACATACGCGACAGGCCTGTTGCGGTTGCCAACCCTTGGCGCCGGCTGGAGCCAGGCATGGGCGCTGTATGCCTGGAGCCTGGTGATTGCCGTGATGTCCACCGTCGTCGGTGCCTGGGCCTGGAATGCGGCGACGCGGCGCCTGCCCATGGTGCTCAGTGGTCAATTGATTGCCCTTGAGTCCTTGTTTGCCACGCTGCTCGGCCTCTGGTTTCATCAGCGTTGGCCGAGCCCCATGGAAACAGCAGGCCTGGCCGCAGTGCTGCTCGGCGTAGTGATGTCAGTTCGGATCATTCTGGCCGATGCAACGTTTCCAGGCAGCGCTACAGATCAGTGATTTCCTTGTGGCGCGGCACCAGCGCCTTCATCACGCTCCACGCCACCAGATACGCCAGCGCACAGATCGCAAACATGATCATGTAGCCGGTGTGGATGTCATTGATCGACTTGTAGTAGTCAAATACCCAACCGCCGATCTTGGTCATCACCACACCACCCAGGCCGCCGGCCATGCCGCCGATACCGACCACCGACGCGACGGTTTTCTGCGGGAACATGTCCGACACCGTGGTGAAAATATTGCACGACCACGCCTGGTGCGCCGAAGCCCCCACGCCGATCAGCAAGACCGGAACCCAGAAGCTGATGTAGCCCAACGGCTGCGCCAGCAACACCACCAGCGGGAACAACGCGATCACCAGCATGGCTTTCATGCGGCCGTCATAGGGCGCATCGCCCCGCGCCATGAAATAGCTGGGAAACCAGCCGCCACCGATGCTGCCGACCATGGTCATGCTGTACAGCACGGCCAGCGGCATCACGATATCGGCGCCCTTCATGCCGTACTGCGCCGACAGGAACGTGGGCAGCCAGAACAGGAAGAACCACCACACGCCGTCGGTCATGAACTTGCCGAAGGCAAAGGCCCAGGTCTGACGATAGGTCAGCAACTTGAACCATGAGACTTTTTTCGCGGTTGTGCCCGCAGGGCCTGTAGGGGTTGGCGCGAAGGGTTGTACCGTCTGATCACTGCGAATGTAGGCCAGCTCTTGGGCCGACAGGCGCTTTTGCTGCTCCGGTTTTTCGTACACGGCGGCCCAGACCGCCACCCACACAAAACCCAGCATGCCGATGACCATGAAGGCCGCTTCCCATCCCCACATGCCGGCGATCAAGGGCACACAGATCGGCGCCAGGATTGCGCCCACGTTGGCCCCCGAGTTGAAGATGCCGGTGGCAAAGGAGCGTTCTTTCTTGGGGAAATACTCGGCCGTGGCCTTGATCGCGATGGGAAAATTGCCCGCCTCGCCAATCGCCAGCACCGCGCGTGACAGCATGAACCCGGCAATCGACACCGGAATCACCGCCAGGCCGACGGCCGTGCTGACAGCCGCAATGCCCTCGCCCATTTGCACCGAGAACGCATGCATGATCGCGCCGGTGGACCAGATGCCGATTGCCACGATGTAAGCGGCCTTGGTGCCGATCCTGTCGACAAAGCGCCCGGCGAACAGCATGGAAATCGCGTAGACAAACTGGAACACCGCCGCGATATTGGCGTAATCGGTATTGCTCCAGCCAAATTGCGTCGACAACTGCGGCGCCAGCAGGCTGAGCACCTGACGGTCAAGGTAGTTGACGGTCGTGGCGAAAAACAGCATCGCGCAGATCGTCCAGCGATAGCTGCCGACCGCCTGGCCAACACGATGGGCACTGATGGGCTCGTTCAGATTCATGGCATCACTTTTTATTTTTGTTAGGTAGGACATATGTAACGTCATATGTCGTCGTACAACCGTGACTTTTATATCGGTCCGCTTTGACAGTGTCAATCTCAAAGATTGCTGTCAGCCAGGTTCTACCGGGGATTAAAGAATTTCAGGCAATTACAGTTGTAGGATGACAAATGCGCATTACCAGGCTAGGGGCTTGGCCGGGCACATCGTCCAGCAGGCCGAATGGCCGCATGCCGATTTTTTTCAAAACCCGGATCGACGCCGCGTGATCGGGTCTTACCAGTCCGAACACTTCCGGCAGACCCAGTGTGTCGAACGCCAGCGCCAGGGCATCGCGTCCGACCTCGGTGGCATAGCCCTGCCCCCAGGCTTCCACAGCGAATCGATAACCGAGGTTGATGCGCCGCGCGGTCAGATAGTCGAGCGGTGCAATGCCGCCGAAACCGATGATCTGCTCGGGGCTCTCACGCCGCGCAATCGCCCACCAGCCGTAGCCCTCGCTGGACCATTGCTCGATCCATCGGCCCAGCAGTCGCCGGGCGTCCTCGATACCGGCCATGGGGCCGGCAGGATTGAACAGGTTGGTCTGGGGGTCGCCGAAGATGGCGAATAACCGCTCCAGATCTTCTGGAACAGGTGCTCGGTAGACGAGGCGTGACACGCTGCCTGGCATCAGATGGCTCCACTGGGGTAAAAAACTAATGCTCTCAAACCCACCCTGCATAGGCATAGGCATTTACACAACACTATAACGCCCAACACTAACCACGATGCGCAGCGAGTCGCTCTTGATCTTGATCTGCTTTTGATCTCAGGCGCCCCGTTAAACCACGCTGGCCGAACGCAGGCTTGAATTCGTGGGCAACCCGGCAGGACGCCGGGTTAGCCGCACTGGGCCATGGATGGCCCGTTGCGGCGGCCCACGGATTCAAGCCGGAGAGAGGGCACACCGAGCCTAAGCGAGGTGCCGAGTGGTGGGGCAAGAGCGTTTTGCTTACTTTTGCGCTTTTCAAAAGTGAGCCGCCGTAAGGGC
>Ga0105246_10000173_pt1 | contig 31369 bp, 60 predicted proteins | sample KBSM64metaG_FD_99694 | JGI IMG/M metagenome (GOLD analysis project Ga0105246, IMG submission 99694) | Miscanthus rhizosphere microbial communities from Kellogg Biological Station, Michigan, USA - KBS M6-4 metaG | ecosystem: Host-associated > Plants > Roots > Rhizosphere > Soil | place... | reverse complement strand
GGGCAATTTGCTGCCATGGGTAATTCCTCTTTGGTGTTATCGGCTATTCGCCGTACTTGATTGCAAACTGAAGCCGATAGACCAGGCGGCCTTCGGTGGTGAGAACCGGCGCGGGGATTCCGCTGAAGTTTTCGATATAGCCGATACAGCTATCTGAAATGGAGTTACTCTGAATGCTGCTGATAATCTGCTGAACGCGCTCATCGACTGCACCGTTTGCGCCCTTGGCTCCAATCACGTCAACCATCACGTAATATTCGGCGCCCAATTCATCGCGGATTGGTGATCCGCCATTTGGCCTGAACACCATGAATGAGTCGGTCAATTTGCCGCTGTCATTCCAAACCAGCAACTGAGTAATGAACCCAGCGGTAAGCCCAGCATCAACAAAGTGATTACGCACGCGCGTATGCATTGGAGGATTCAAAATGACATCTCCTTGGCTATTACCCGGTCAATCACATCGCGGCTTTCTTCGAACCCTTTGGTCAGGAATTCTTTCTCAGCCGTGGCGCGGCGGAACCGCTGGGGATTTGCTGGGTCATGCACGTAAGCGGCGTAGGAAGCGGTATAACCAACCCTGCCGGTGATGCGAGCGCCATTAACGACGATTTCACGGAACTGGCTGTTGAGCAAATACGACGTATCGATTGGCGTGTAGATTGCTGCCTGTGATGCGCCGACTACCATCGCGCTCGTGAGAGCACGAACAACACGCCGGTCCTGTATGTTGTCGATAGCGCGGTTAACGTTGCGTGAAACCTGCCTGATGCCTTTTACTTTCACGCCCATGGCTACACTCCAGTGATAATCGCGAAATCGTCTGCGGTACGCTCAAAAGTGTCTGCATAGCGGATAGCCTGCATCACCTCATCGGCACCGGCTGCAATCGGGTCAGGGTTGTCAGATGCGCCAATAAGCAGGTAATCACCGGTATCAGCCAGTGCGTATTCACTCCAGATCGTGTTTTTAACCACCTTCTCGCCGCCGATGTCGCCAAGCCGCTTTGAAAGCCCACCCTGATAATCACAGGCAATCACCAGTGGCGCTTCGAACATCGGGTCGCCGTAGTCATTGCTTGCGCCTGAGCGCTTCCAGATCGTCGCCTGAGCGGTGTATGACCAGTTAGCTAAAGATGACATGTCATTTCCTCCAACTGGTCACTACGGGCTTCTCAGCAGCAATTCGCGGGCAGTTGATTACCCACTCACCACCGCTGTTCACGTAGCCGGTTGTCTGCCGGCCATTTGACGTCATTATCCACACGCGCTCGAATGGCTTGGGCGGTTGTGATGCCGGTAGCCAGTCCATCAGCAGCCACCAATCACATCGAAGAAGCCAACGCTTGTGCCAACGTCAATCGGCAACAGCGCGGTGCATCCTGATGTGTCCAGCGCCGCCAGCGTATTGCGCATCGTCTTCACATCGCCGCTGTAATCAAACGATCGGGACGCCCCTGAAGGCGCTGACTGTGATTTGATGCGCTGACTGAAAGCGGTGATAGCCATAAGGGTGACGGCGTACACCTGAATAAGTGTCATATCGCATTCATCGTAGCCAGCCGCCTCCAGGCACATGCTTATACTGCCCAGCTTGCAGAGGTAGGCATCAATCATGAAGTCCGGGATGGTGTAACCCAGCGCAGATAACTGCTCTTTGACCTGCGCTGCCGTTATCTGCACTGCCATGATTACTTGTCCTTTTTGGTTGCTGCTGTCAGCGCGGCTTCAGCTTTATCTGCACGGTCATTTGCGGCAGCAAGCTCAGTTGCATGAGCTGTTTTCAGCTGCTCCAGCGCGGCGGCGTGCTCTTCATCTTTAGCTTCGGCTGCATCATGAGCTGTTTTCAGCTGCTCCAGCGCCTCATCCAGTTTCGACTGCAACACAGATGTGTCCGTGCTAACCGGCGCCGATGGGGTTGCCACTTCGAAGGTCAGCTTCTCGCCTTTCTTCTCGGTGGTCTTCTCCGCCTTGCCGCTGGCGATCCACTTTTCAGCTACCGAATCATCCACGTCATAAACCTGACCAGCCTCCAGTTTCTGGAAGCTGGCACCGGCAAAGAGGTTTGATACCAATACCTTTACGAGTGCCATGTTTTTTCCTTAGCTCGAAGCGTGGATAACTGAGAAGTGACCGTTGATGTCCTGCTTGACCATCAGGCCAGCAGCACCCCATGTGCGCCAGATGTAATCGCTGTTGTAGAACAGGCGCGGGTCGGCAACAGTGCCGAATGCCTGACCTACGATTGGCGCGATGACACCGGCAGCCAGCGGAACGATTACGATTTCGTTGCCTGACAGCTCGGAGTCTTCTTTGATAGCTGAGATACCAGCCAGTTTTGCGATCTCTTCCAGAACGGTACGGAGCGAGTTCACATCGAAATACTGCTCCCAGTTCGACATGATTTCGCTGGAAACATACCAGGTCTGCTGGCCGTACTGCAGGTTCTGCAGCTTCAGCACATCACGCAGCGCAATTGCGCCAGCACGCATAGCTTTCGGATCGGTACTGGTCGCAAAGTTTACGGTCAGCGTCACCTGAGCAACGCGCTCATCATGGCGTAAGCCCTTCCACGTTTTGCCGTCGAAGTTGATGTAGTTGCCCGCGGCATCGCGGAAGCCTTCCCAGATGTAATCGACATACTGACGACGCACGTCATCAACTGAGCCTGCCTGAGCATCAGCCAGTGAGGACAATGCGGAGCCTTTGTTGAATACCGGGTCACGCCAGTTGAACTTGAAGCCGGAATCATGGATTGGAACCATGGTGCCGTCGAAGGTGTAGCTCTTCGCATCCAGAGCCGCGCCAATCTGACCAGACATGGAGGTGTGAGCCCATCCACGGCCGCCGGTGCGAGCGTACTCATATACCGACTCTTCCAGGCGAACAGATCGTGCCAGCGGCATCAGGTCATTCAGCAGCGTGAACTCGGTGTTCGGCTCAAATTGCGCCAAAACAGTTTGGTCATAAGCGCGATACAGGCGACGAATGTCATCAACTGCGTTCACGGCGTCGAGTGCTGGCGCGTCTTCGGCATCACCGCGCCACTGAGTGCGAGCAAGAAAGTCAGCGGCGGCCTGTGCGCTGGCGTTACGTGCAGCGGTCAGCTGCTTGAACTGCGCAGAGTTGTGCGCGAGATTGCCGGTCTCGGTCGCCTTTTTGGTGGAGAATACAAACATTCGGTGCTCCTTACTTAATAACAACGCGCAGGAGGTCACCTGCTGTCGCGATGGTGTATGAACGGTCTTCTTCCACGTAAGCGCGGACAGACTCGTCGGTTGCAACAGCTTTCACACGACCATTGGCGATCGAGAGCGGCTGGCCTTTTGTGTAAGTGCCGGTTGCGGCTGGAACGTTGAAGAACACGCCCGGCGTTGGATGCATCGCAACAACCCACTCGCCAGCAGCGATGGTGTCATCGACAGTTTTGCAGCGCAGGTAGTCATAGTTGGCGATATACAGGATCGCCTGCTCGTTGCCGGCAACAGACGCGGTGAATTTCTTGGTTGTGTTATCGAAGAAACCAATGGTGCCGGGCTTGGTATCAGCCGCTGCCGCACCTTCCCGATGGAGTTGCGGGTTGGCAAAGATGCCGCCCGCGTGGATTACGTGCTTACCGTCTTTAGCCATTTCTTACTCCGGCATGTCGCTGAATGATTTGTTGGTAGTGGACTGGTGGCGAGCGCCGTTCAGGCCGATAGATGACTGGCATTGCGCATACAAGCCGTCGAGAGCTGCGCCATCAAGCGCATTAACAGCCAGATCGTCGAGCTGGAACTTGGCTTTAACAGCTGCGCGTTTTTCGCCTTTCTCTTTGTCAGAGTTAACCGCCAGACCGCTTTCAATGGTGCTCAGTTTTTCGGCGAATGGCTTGAACCATGCCGGAGCTTCATCGCTATTGGTGGCGGTCTCTTTGGCTTTTTTGTCAGCCTCTTCTTTCTCTTTCTTGGCCTTTTCATCAGCTGCAGCTTTCGCTGTGGCGTCATCGGCGGCCATCTGGTTGTAAGCGTCCATCAGCTCAGCATCGGACTTGCCTTCAACGTCGATGCCTTTCGCTTTCAGCGCATTGGTGATGAGTTCTTTCATCGGGTTTGCTTCCTCTTTGACGGAATTGCTGTTGGCGCTGAAAAACGCCTTTAGCTGGTTAAAAATTGATTTGAGAGCGGGGTCTTGCGTTGAATCGATATCGGGCGACTGGCCTTCTGAGAGCTTGACGACTTCCAGCTCCTGCTCGGTGCCATCGGAGTTAACGAAAATGCCTACGCCATCCTCCGGCGTTCCGGCGCCAGCTTCATCGAGCAGCACCGCAACGTGGTCGAACATCATGTTGGTAGCGATTTCGTTGTACTTCTTGCCCTTCGACTCGCCGTTAGCTGCGATGCCGGAATAAAGCAGGCCTGTTGAGATGTGGATCGGCTCAACGTTGGCTTTGGCTGCCATTTCATCCAGGCGGTTAATCAGACGCTTCCCGTTGTCGCTGGCTTCTGCATAGCGGCGGTCAACGTACATGTCACCTACGACCTTGCCGTCAATGTGAGTTACGTTCTGGAGCCATGCACCGACGTGATAGTTGTTCACCGCGCGGACGTCACGCGCCGATACGTGTTTGCCATCCACTTTCGGGTGACCGAACGGCATTGGATTTCGCTCAAGCGTGTTAAACGCCTTTTCAATTTCTGCTGCCGGGTACAACTTCCGGTTCATCACGATATCGTCCACGACAGGCGTGATGCCGCGAACCACGATGTGTGGTTTGCCGTCGATGGTTTCAGTGGTGATGTTTGAAGCGGAGTTGACGACGGTCAGCACGTTAACGCGATTGCGCTTCATGCTGTGTCCTCATGGGATGGATAGTTAAGTGGTCTGTTGCCACTCCTTGCGCTCTTTGCTCAGCCTGTCAACGAGTCCGGTGTTTACGATCTTCCCTGTGTCATCCAGCAGACAGGCCACGTTGCCGCAATAGCAGTGATACCTATTGCCTCGCTCGGCGTAGAACGCTTCGACTTGCTCGGTGGTGTAGGTATGTCCGTGGCGGGCAGCGTGCCAAGATCGCGTTGTGGGCTTCAGTGCAGAAAGCCAGAGGATGGCAGTATTCAGGCCTAACCTTTCCTTTGCCCAATCCGTTTCTAGCCACTGCGCTTTGCGTAATGCCCCTACCTGCTCGGTCTGAGCGATGTTCTTGGCCTGCGCCATCGATACGTCAAGCCGCTTGCTGATTATGCGGGCAGTTTCACGCGGGTTAACGCCACGACCGATTGAGTCGGACACCACATTAGCCAGGTCAGCACGAGCTGCGTCACTGATGCCTTTCCAGTCGCTATAGGTGGAAACGTAAGCCGCTGCTATCTGGTTCTGATATGCCGGGCTGCTCAGAAGCTGCGCCAGCGTGGTCTGCTGCTCGTAGACTGGCGATTGTACTGACAGATTCGTGAATGCCTGCCGCGTACCGCGCTCATACTCTGCGGCTACATAGCTCAGCGCCCACAGGTTTTGACTGCCACCGTCGAGAAGGTGATCGTCAAGTATCAGTTGCACACGCTGTAGCAGGTCAGCCAGTTGCGCGGCCGTCATGTCGTATATGTAGGTACCGGCGTTAACCTGGTAAATCACATCGCCGTATACCGCATGCGAAGCGTTACCGATGCGCTCGATGCCGGTTAACCGCTCATCAAAGAGCTGCTTAAGCGCGAGTTTAATCTGGTAAAAGCGATCATCGATGTCGCGGTACATCCGGCCAACCTGACGTGATGATTGCGTCGGGTCAGCTTTGTTGTGGGGAATTATCGGTGTTCCGATTCGGGTTCTCGCTGGCGTTGTCATCATTCAGCGGGTCCTTATCGTTTATCTTTTTGTTTGGGTCAGGCGTGGAAGGAGCTTTGCGTGGTTCAAGTTCACCGACGGTGCGCACCTCGTTTTCGTCAATCGCTGGCGTGCCGAATGCCTGTTGCGTGTCTTTTGCAACAGTGGCCATTGCCTGCATATTGGCGATCTTCTCTTTCTCGCTTGGGGCGAGTAAGTCAGACCATGCCAGCGTGACCTCGCCTGATGTTGGCGCGTCGATAGCGCCAAGATTCCAGAACCTTTCCAGCAGCATTTGAACGACTGCAGTCTGGAATCCCCAGCGACGACCGTTACAGCGCTTAGCCCAGTCTGCTTTATCCTCATCCGAGGCGAGACGGCCGGTCTGCTGACCAAACAGTATGGTGAACGGGCATTGAATTGATGATGAGAACTCGTTGGCTGTGACTGTCCAGCTTGGCGCCGGATCGGCTGCAGCGACTGACAGAACCGATGTGGTGCCTGACTGAGTGACAAGCGCCGAATCAGTACCGCGATTCAGCTTCATCATCTTGTCGTTCATCGCTTCGCCGAGGTTTTCGTAACCGGCCTCTTTCGCCATCTTGGCGATCGCCACCATGTCCGTCTGCGCGTCGAAGCTAATGCCCAACTGACGACTGGCGTTCTTCAGGAAGCCTTCTGCGCTACCGCCGGAGATTTTCTCGAGGTCCAGCAGCTTGTTATAGCCAGCGCGGAGGAATGGCACGCCGGAAAGCATGTTTTCATCTTCAGAACCTTCACACAGGATGATGACGCGATCCGGATGCACTGTAACGCTGCGCACCGGCCCATATGTGCCATCGTCACCCACTGGCTGCTCATTGAACTGGTAGTTAACCGGCTCTCCGTACGTTTCCGACATGGTGTCTGTGTCGAAGTTGCCAGGCTTAATCTGCGATTCCCATGCAGGGATGAGTTTGACGATCGCCTTATCGCGAAGTCGGGAAACAACGTTGGTATCTACTGGTTCTTTCCACTCGCGTCCATCTTTGAACTGAATAAGCAGCGCTGAATATCTGCCAACCAGATTGCGGCGGTCGGCATCTTTTATTTTCGCCCAGTGCTTACTCAGCAGCTTGGTTGCTGTCTTCTCCCACGGCGTGGTTTCGGTCGATTCCTTATTTTCGTCACCGTCGATAATCGTCGGTTTATCCGTCCAGCACGATTCCAGCAGTTTATGCACGGCGGCATAGGCGACAGGGTTGCGCTCATAGGCGCGGTAATACTGGTCGAATCCGAGTTCATCGGGATAGCCGAACTCCTCGTACAGCTTTGTGCGCTTGGTGTTGCCATTTCTGGCGCCATACATCATGCGCTGGCGCCCTATAGCATCAGTAAGGGCGTTAACGAGGAATTGCGCCTCGGTTGTTAATTCACTCACTGGTGCTCCTTAGAAGAAGATTGCGCCGACTGACTTGTGGTTGTTCTTCGCGACAGCGAAGTAGCGGAACCCATCGGAGCCGTGTGATGTGTGATCGTGAAGTGGCTTGTCTTTCCAGCAGCCGCGCTTGTCGTCCCATTCTTTGCGATAGCCTTCGAGGTGGGTGATGCCTTCAGCGCACTTCTCTTCGTCGAATACGCACTTAGGCAGGATTTCACGCACGGACTCTATTCCGGTATCAACGCCAGTTTTCGGTACAACCTTGAAGGTCATTGAATATGTCTGACCGTCGATTTCGTACCCTTCACGCGCCAGCTCTTTGCGGGACTTGGCATCAGAGCCGAACTCACGGTTTTCAATATCGTGCGGCCCCCAGTGCTCACCGTATTCATAGCCACGGTCCTTCAGCATCTTCATGTAGTGGCGCAGCCCTTCGCCGGAGTTTTCGTAGTAGTCGATGATGTGAAACTCTTCGCCAACTTCGCGCACGAACCAGATAGCCGTTGAGTCGCCCACACCAATATCCCAGAACGTGTGAACCGGCAGGTGTGAGTTATCAGGCAGGGTGCCAATGCGTTTGTTGGTATAGAGCCAGCGGAACTGTTTGGCGTAGTAGGCCCCTTCGACCGACTGTTCAAATGCTTCAGCCGGTATCGATGGATACTCGCGCTTCATGTCGTCGCCGAGCGTTTTCTCTTTGGCGTAATACCACGCTTTCTGGCGCTCGTTCAGGCTGATACCTTGCTTCGCCTCAATATCGTCAAAATAATCGCTCAGACGCTGCGGGAGTAGCTCTACCGGGTCGATTGCGTAGAGGGGATTCTTCCACCAGGAGAAGAAGAAAAACTTCCAGTCGAGATTGGATAATTGCTTACCCTGCAGCATTGCCTTCTCGGCAGTCTGGCAATAGTCAAAGAAGTAACTCGCGCGACCTTCTGCCGTGCTTTCTATTGTCGTGAAGCAGTCGCTTGATACAGCCTCGAATGCGCCAGTGACAATCTCACGCGCTTTATCAGGAAACTTGGCGCATATCTTTCCGAACTCGGAAACGTGCAGGAAGCGCAGCGTTCCGCCACGAAATGACGTGCTGACGTAGAGAGAGCCGCCCTTTTTGAATACCAACTCGCCCGCTGAATCATTGCTGGCCGGATTGGCTGCCCTGATTTCTGCCGGCAGCCGATCGTAGGCGTATTTCACCTTTTCGCGAAACAGGCGCTTGGCATCGTTCAGGGTGTGGGCGATCAGTGCGCACTTCGCAGCCTCAAACAACGCAGCATCAAGCTGAATGATGCAGACCTCAGTCGTGAAGCCAAGCTGGCGTGCTTTCAGGATGATGTTGCGGGTGTGCATGCCCTCGAAGTATTCGAGCTGCTCCGGCGTCATTTTGAACCGGACTGGCTTGCCTTCTTTGTCAGTAATCCAGTAGAGGTTGTTCAGGCGCCAGAGTTTGTCACGCAGAAGCGCGATGTGTTCTGGCTTCATGATTACCCCTTGGCTAAATCATCCATCATGCTCGACAGGTCATCGACTGTTTTATTGCCTTCCTCGGTGTCGAGGTTGTAGGCCTTGCGTTCGGCGTTGATGACTTTGATTTGCGCATCCACACCGGCAGTGATTGATCGTGACATTGAGGCGTGATTGTCCTCGGTGATTTCAGCATCTTCGAGAAAGTCACGAAGCTTGTTGGTAATGCCGCGCCATGCTGCCAAACCTTCGCGGTGAGCTAAGACGACGGCGGCGGCCTCGTCGGAAGCTTGCTCGACTATCTGCGCATCAGTTACCACATTACTCTGGTAACCATCGCTGGTAACCGATTTGGTAACCTTAGCTTTGGTGGCGCTTCGCACCTTGTCGGTAAGGTCCCTTTGCCAACCTTCTTTTGCAGCTCGCTTCGTGATGCCAACGTGACTCACGCCATGCTTCTCTGCTATAGCGCGTATGGACAACGAACCAGCACGGTAAGCCGATTCGATGGCCTCCCAATCTGGTGATGCCATAATTTATTCCTACTCAGGTGATTTGTTTTTTTGCTTCTAAGTAATCGAAGGTGATTTCCAGCAACAGGCTGCGCAATACGTAATCTTCATCTGCGCCGGGAGAGAATTGCGCCATGCGTCTTTGCAGCTCGTCAATGACTTCACGTGACTTTGCCACATGCTCTGTCATGTCGATGGTTATCGTCAGGGGACCAGTTGTCTTCATGATTTTTCAACCTCATCATCTTCCACCGGCACGTACTCCATCTTGAGCACGTCATCAGGCGCGAGGTATACCCAAGCGCCATCTTCCTGAGCGACTCCGATGAAGCCGTTTACGATTTCCGGTTGTGATCTGCTCATCAGGCCAATGTGAGTTTCACCTGACTTTGTTGTTACTGTGATGCGGTAGGTGTCAGTCATATTGGCTCCAATAAAAAACCGCCCTGAGGCGGCTAGTGTGATGAGTTACCTTCTGAATAATTAGGCTCTTTAAGTTCAGCGTGTAAAAAACCCAAGATGCTTGACGCTGATATCTTATTCAGAGGCTCTTGCAGGAAAGCTGAGCCGCTTTTTGTTTCTGATTCCCACACAAAGCGCAATCCCATGTCGTGGACTTCAACTTTAAGATGGCCTTCTGGTAATTTCTTTCGTGCTAACTCATAAACTTCGTTGATGCCGATTGATTCGCCTGACATATGACCTCCTGATTAGACAGGCACCAACTTATCATCATCAGGCCCACTCGCAAATGGGTCTTGTGATGGTCACTGCGTGGCGATATACCAGGCCTGCCATCGGTAGGTGTTGAGGCGAAGTGTTCTCACACACTCCGCGTTTTCGACGTCCGCCTGCAGGTCTGCATCGCTGTCACTTCCCGCCGGGCTTAGCCTGCACGGTGGCGTCATCAAATCCTGCGATATTGTTGGCAGCGTCGATGGCACGCTGGCGCATGCTGATAGCATCGTCATCAAACCGGCACACAGTGCGATTCGGATCCTGAACATATTTCACCACGTCGCGATAAATGGTTTGGTAGATGACTTTGCCTTTGGCATTGGCGGTTGCAGCCTTCGATTCAGTGGGAGCTAGCTTTATTTCGGCCTTCTGCTTCTTCGCTGCGTACTCAGCGTTGACCTTGGCGCTATGTGCATACCAGCCGTTCAGGTAGCGGATTTTCCCGTATCCGATGGCAATGGCTATCATCACAGCGATGCTGATCAGGTAGATGCGCAGGCTAAATGTCATTTGGGCCATCCGCCAGGCAGAGAGACCGCTCCATATCGCGGCGGTTCATCAGGCCTTTCCACTTCATGCCACCGGCATATACCCAGCGACGCAGCTCTTCGCACGCTCCAGCCTGGTCGCCAGCGTTAAGCTTTTTCAGCAGCGTGGACTTTGAGAAGGCGGATGTGCCGACGTTGTATGTGAAGCTGTAGAGGGCGGCGCGGGGATATTCACCCAGCGGCACCTTGACCATGGAATCGACAGCCTTCTTAACCGGCTGTAGGTCATTCCACATCAGGCGATCGCACTCACGGTCGGTATACTTCTTTCCCTTCACGATGTCGGCACCGGTATGACCATCGCAGACAGTCCATACACCGGCCACATCTTTGTAGGGTTCATACACGCGACCCTCTACCCCATCCTTTCCGCCGAGGAATACCGTTGCGATAAGCATGGCGCCGCCGCCTGCAGCAGCAATAAGCCTGTTGCGCAGTGTGTTAGACATTGCCATTGGTTTAATCCTCGGTGAGGTCGGGCGCGGTGGGCCAGCGTTGCAGCGCTTTTATCTGCGCCATTGTGGCCTTGCGTTTGTAATACCAGTTGATGCCGAGCGTGAATAGCGCAACCAGAATACCGGCCAGCACGCCAACAGCACTCCATTCATCGGGACTTAACCGGGTCAGCAGACCGTTGGCAATTGTCCCGGCAGATGCGCCGTATGCCGCGCCTGATGCCAGTTTGCTCATATCGATACTCATATACACCTCGCTGTTCGCTTGGTGCCGCCTGTAGTCGTAAGAAAAGTGCGCGCATCCCCACACAGCAATGAAGGTCTGAATAAGTTTTGGGATGGCGCAAAACGAAAAAAGGCCGCCAATTGGCGACCTCTTAAATTTGATGTGCCCCACCCGGCGCTTATCTCCGGCACTCGTAATGGCTTAGCTCTTGAAGGGGCGAGGCAATATTCTCAAATTCATAAAAAGGAATTTTAACTTTATTTGCTCTATTTACTATTAGTCAGCTAACCATATTCATTTGCAGCACAAGATGCTCAGGCTGGCAGTCAGAATCTATGCAATAAAAAAGGCACCGCCGAAGCAGTGCCTAATTTTTTTGTATGCGGCGCCGGGTGCCTCCCGGTGAGACAGCAAACCCGACAAAGTCCATCCCGTGCGACATATCAAGCTTTAAGCTGATTCGGATTCCACCCCTCCGCATAGGGGGATTCACCGCATCCGCAGCATTATATTCAGCTAAGATTAATCTTAAAGGGTTGAGCGTATAAAATACTTATAAAACAAAAAGCCCCATCGGTTAAGACGGGGCTTTCGGCCTGATATGCGAGATGAATGATTGGACTAAAGAACAATACACATCAGGCGATTCACTTTTTACAAAAACTTTTTTCGGGTGTCAATATCGCAAAAAAGCCCCGCTAGCTGGTGAGGCTACGAGGCTCTTTAACTATCTCACGATTTTTGCAACTGACCGATTAAGCTGCGATCTGTTCGCTTCACTTCCCGATCATGCCACTAATTTGCCAGGTTGCTTGCCCATTGTCTTTAGCTATTCGTGCTATTTATGCTCATCATGCCGCCATTTTAGGAATCTCCTTCTCCATTTCACGCTTAATTGCGTAAAACATTTCTCCTTCGAGGATATCCAGCGCCCATTCCATTCTGTTTCGCGCTTCCTTCTGGCTGATGCCGGTGAAGTAAATCAGCGATGACCCGATATTTTGCACGCTCTTGCGCTTGCAGTATCGTAATCTGGCTACGTTGCGAACCGGGTTGTCTTTACCGAACGTCTTCACCATGACCGATTCAACAAAGGCGGCATCATCTGATTCTTTGGCGAGAGCGATGATGTTTGCCGTTGATGACTGAGGTATCAGTAAGTCCCTTGCCTTGCGGAATAGTTCTTCCCCGCGCAGGCCTTCACAATGCAGCTCTGACACGATTTTCTCTATCTGCCTTCCCTTCTGTTCACTCCATTCGCAGCGCATCATCAGGCGGCCTATAACGTTCACTTCGCAGCGATCGTAATCTTCGCCACCGAGGTGCTGGCCCCATACGGTTAGCAGGTGCCTAATCCATGCCTGTTGCGATCGGTTGATAGTCTTCCATCCGTTTCCGAACAACCGGCGCATATCAGCAGCGCTACGAACACCGGCAAGCCTGACGATTTGCTGAAAGTCACGTTCAATGCGCATGCTTAATCCCCATGATTTTGGCTGTGTGCTTAATGATTCGGTAATCAACCGGGAAGGTGTTGCGGGTGCGATACATCCGCAGTAGCTGCCACTTCTGTCTGAGGTAGTCGGTCATGCGGCCTGCTCCATTTGTCTTTTGCGTAGCTTTTCGTAATGCCTTGCACGGCGTGTGAATATGGCTTTCACTCGCTGCAGGTATGGGATGTCGAATTTACGCGGGGTGTTGTCGTTCTCAATCAGGTCAACGCGATCGGCGCCAATCTTCTTGATGAGGTTTATTCGGTAGGGAATCAGGTTCCCGGAAAGGTCGCGATTGCATGAAACGCAACCAGCATGAATGTTGAAAATATTGAAGCGTAAGTGTGAGGCTGAACCGCGTGAACGATAGTGACTGGCATCTACTGCTCCACCACGAACGCCGTAATTTAGTGGGCGACCGCAGGCGATGCATGGAAGTCCATAATCACGCCAGAAAATGTACCGATTAACCGCTACCTGAGCCTCTTTGTTCCAGTCCGATTTCGTCTTAAGCTTCTCTCTTCGTTGCCGCAAATCGTCGCGCTGTAGCTTCGCCTGCTTGCGTTGCTCGCGGGCAGAAATATATTCATCGCGCTTCTTGTTGAAGGCGATCGCGCATTTGTAGTTGTGGCAGACTTTCTGGAGAGAACTTCGAGGGGTGTATTCGGTGGAGCAGATGGGGCAGGTTTTCGGCTTCGACTGTTTAGCCTGTGCCATTATCGCCTCCTGTTTTTCTTCGCTTTCCTGCGGGCTGCGGCAAATCCACCGCGGCGACTTGGCTTCTCCTGCCAGGTCTCTGTAGGTTTGTACTTCAGCGTTGCTGCAGGTGAATCCCATAGTTGGCGATTAATTTCTGAAACCCTGACAAGCTCTACTGTGTGTGATAGCGCTCTCTCCAGAACGGCTGGCAGTGCGCCCAAAATAAGAATTCTATGGTTCCTCATCGCTTCCTCCGCACATCCTGAAATTCGGGTCGCTCATCAGCTCCACCTCGCAAGCGCTGCAGCAATAGGTCTCGCAATCGGCCAGGGTAATGGCGCAGAATACGCACGCCAAAGCAGATTGCTCTCCAACGCCAGTAGGTAGATTTGATGGGGTTGTGTTGCTCATACTCCTCCCACTTGAGGTCTGTTTCGCACGACTCACATGCGACTGAGTACCAGTGCTTATCTTCACTGGTGAGGATGGTGTGGCAGCGGTGGCAGCGTTCTCTCATCGCGTGAACCTCACTCTGTTAACCACAGATTGGCGCAGCCCTTCCAGATAGCTGAAAGTGGTTACTTGGGATTCGGTGGGTTGTGGCTGGCGTTTCTTGCGGGGTGATTTGGTGTCGTAGATGGCGTGATTTTCGTAGCGCTCCCAGATGGATTTGCGTCTCTTCATCTCGCCCTCGCACACATATGGCGGCATGTATCGATGCTGCATCCCATTCGCTGGCTGATGATTGCGTATGTCAGCCCCATTTTTCTCAGCTTACCTACCTTGTTGCAATCTTCCTGTGTGTGGTGTTGGTATCTGCCTTTGCTCATGCTGCGCACCTGTATTCAGTGGTTACGGTTCCCGGCGTACCGGTGGTGAACATTGCGTTGCGATCGGGATGCTCTGGCTTTACTTCCATCAGGCCGTCAAAGCGCTGATAAACGCAGTGCGATTTCTTATGGACGAACGCCAGCCACGCAGCTTCTTCGATGGCTGCGCCAATATCGGTAAAGGGTGTCATTGGTTAACTTCCGAATCGGTTGGCCCACTCAGCAGCGCGTGCTGATTCATCGCTGAACCTGACGTTATTCTCTGCGCCGAATGCGCGGATGATGGTTATCAGGTCGCGCATCTCGCCGACGCGCATCTTGCTGGTTGATTGCCCTAACACTACAAAGCCGCCGTCGATACCCGGCACGGTTTCCTGCTTCTTCAGTACGGCGCTGAATACGTGCTTCCAGCTCTCTGAGTCCAGCTTTCGCCCATACCAGACAACCTGTGATGAAACGTCATGCAGACAGGCCCATAGCATGCGGTTCTGCGCAAGGCTGCGGGTGTCTTCCTGGATGGTTACTTGCAGAGGTTTGTCGGTATCGGTGGGTAATTGCTGGATGACGCTGATGCAGTGTTGCCGGACGTTGCTGTTACGCAACAGGTAACGTTGTGTCTCCATGCTTGGCCTCAATCATTTTCTGCACCAATGCCAAAGCCTCATCAGCGATGCGCTTAGTCTCTGGTGTAGGGTTGGTGTAGTGGATGCTGTCGATTAGTTCGTAGAGATTGCGGAGTGGGTCAGGACGGAGTGGGATTACGTTGCTCATGATGGCTCCGATATGGCGTATTGCCGATAATCCTCGCTGCCCGTTTCGATATGCTCGAGGTTGCCGACATTGTTAGTTTTGAACATCCCCTTTGGCAGAAAAACCCGGGGAAACACATTGTGCCACGATCCATCCTTCCCGCTTGGGCTACCATCCTCAAACAGCGACGGCCCGCAGGCACTGCAAAGAATCATTCCTTCTCGCTCTGGCGCATATGACCAATCGAAGCCATCTGCAATTATCTTAAATCCCTGGAATGCCAGCGCGGTGTTTTCACAGCAGCCACAGTTTTCACACTGGAATAAACTCATCTGGTTTCCCCCTCTCCACTTTCACGGCAATCATCGCCGCTAGTTTGGATTGTCATATTCTCCTCACGTTTTTAAGAGAAAACTTGCCTACGTGACGGATGCCGCAATATTTGAAATGAGGAGTTGGGTATTTGGCTCGCATCTCGTGCCATGCGCCATTTAACCACACCCACTGCTTCATGGTGTCGGTGTTAACCGCGGTGGCGTGAGTAGACAAAGTCTCGCCGTAGATAATATTGGCCTGCGCGTCGCTGATCCTTCCCTCCCATCATTTTCAATCTGCCGGAAGGTGTCCGTTGTGGGCTGAGCGTTTAACCCGAAATGCTCTGCCCATTTCTTCTCAAGAATGTGCGGAGGCGTAGTGATGATGTTGTTTTCAGCGTTACCACACTCTTGCTCTTCCAGCTTTTCCAGTGCTATCTCCATAGCCTGAAGCTTGTATTCATCCTGAATTGAAAGCTCTCCTAGCTTGCTTTGGTGGAACTTTAAAACTCCGATTATTTCTCTGCACTTGTCAGCGGTTAGCTTGCTCATCGGTGACTCCTTGATTTTCATAGCTGCCGTACCACCACCCATCATCAGAAGGCTCCAGATAAATTCGGTCCACTCCAAGCACTTTGACCAATGCTTTCGAGAATCCAAATTGACCGTTAATGTTGCCAACCCGGTTTCCGTTTTCATCTTCTTTGCATCGGATGCGTCCCGTCTCTTCGTCGATTTGGATATCCACCCTCTTTCCACGAAGGTTCGTTTCTTTGCTAAATGACCCCGCTGCTCCAACCTTCGTCATCCTGAACCGCACAAACGCTTTCAGGTTACGCCCGTACTTTTGTTTTTTGGTCATGCTCAACATAGACACAAATGCCATTGTCAGAACCCACCCTTAGTTTTGCTCTTGCCGCCTTTTTCGGAACGGGAATCAACCTTTGGTGCCGTTTTGCTTTCTCCGAATACGCGCTTAATCAGCTCAGCGCGAGGCAGTCCGTGAATTACCTGTGTCATTGCGCTGCCCTCGCTGATTTCAGAACTCCACGAAGCATGGCGATTTTTTCCGCCAGATAGCCCCGCTGAATGTCTGTCATTGGTGTTAACTCAGGTGGCAAGCAGTCACTGCGATCGGCGCCAATTCGCTTAGCCAGCAGCGTTATAAATCGGTCCGCGACCTGACGAGATACCCAGTTTTTCTCAAGCAGGTGCGATGCCCAGCCTTTGATAGATTCAGGTGAATTGCAGTTCGACAGCAGCACTTCAAAATCAGCCATCGAGTTGTTTGGGTGGAGAACTTTCACATATCGACCTTTGATAATTACTGACATCAGAAACCACCTTTCTTTTGGCCTTTGGCTGGAGCCTGACGCGAGTCGCGTTCTGCCCTTGCCGATTGCTGGTCCATATCGTAGATAGCGCCGTCACGCTGCATGCAGAAAACGGTGCCGGTGTTGCCGTGGCGGTTCAGCCTTAAAATCAGCTCGGTTTCGCCAGGCGGGACGCTTTCATCGAATGCGCCTTCGCGATGAACTGCTACCCAGTAATCACAATCCTGCTCAATCTGACCGGTGTCGCGGGAATCGCTTGGCAACGGTCGCTTGTTGACGCGTTTTTCCAGCTCACGGTTCAACTGGGTCAGCAACACCACAACGCAACCAAGCTCTTTGGCGAGGTTCTTCAGCCCTTTGGTAATCATTCCGTAGGCTAAATCGTTGCGATCGGCTTTTTCGGCGGTCATCAGCGTGAGGTAATCGACCAGAATCATTCCGACGCAGCCCTTCTGACGCTTAATCTTCCGGCTTTCGGCAACGATGTGCGCCAGCGACATGCCAGGCGTATCGTCGATGTAAAGCAGGTCGAGCTCACGTAGTCGGTTAGCGGTTTCCGTTGCGCGGTTGAAATCAGCGTCGTAGTCGCCGTGGTACACGTCGTCTTCGTGATCGGTGGCTGGAAGGTAGAAAATGCTTGGGTTGACGCCTGATTGCTGTCCTACCAGTTTTTCCAGAATCTGGTCTTCCGGCATTTCAAGGCTGAACATCAGCGCTGGTTTCTTCTCGCGCACCGCGCAGTTGATTGCCATCTTGCTGTACAGGGTCGTCTTGCCCATTTTCGGCCTTGCGCCAATCACGAACAGCGAACCCTTCACCAGCCCTTTCGGCGAAAGCATGCGATCAAGCGATGGGATGCCGGTGCTGAGTCCGCGCTGCTCGCCATTTGGGTCGAAGCGTTTTTCCAGATCGGTTACCCACGTTTCCATCACGTCACCGAAAGAACGCAGGCCACGGCGGACGCCGGTCTTGGCATGATCGCTAATCAGGTTGGTCATGGCGCTGACGGCATCCAGCTTTTCAGTGGCTGACATACCGGTGCGGCTGTAGAGCATTTCCAGCGATTCGTTCAGCTTGCAGATTGCATAGCGCTCCATCGCGCGGTCCCGCACCACTGATGCGTAACTGACGATGCTGGCGACGGATGGCGTGTTCTTTGCCAGGTCAGCCAGGTAAGCAAAGCCACCGTATTCCTGCGCGTTGCTGTCCAGATGTTCTGAGAGGGTGATGATGTCGATAGGCTTGTTTTTGCTAATCAGCTCACGGATGCCGGTGTAAATCACGCCGTGGTAGCGATTGTAAAAACTCTCAGCCTTCAGCATTGCCATAACTTTCAGGCTGCGCTCTTCTCCGCCGTCGAGCATCAGTCCGCCTATCACGCCCTGTTCTGCGTCAGTGCTGTGCGGGGGTAGCATGATGTTTTCACTCACAGGCTTCCCTCCCGTGTTTTAGTCAGCGTGTCGCTTTTCAGCAGGTAATCGAACGATGCGCGCCAGCCGCGGTTGTTGTCGCCAAAGTAGAATGCCCCGGCCGCTCCCATGAATGCATGGAAGTAATTACTGGCTGCTTCAACAGTTGGCTCTTTCAGCTCACCAAGCAGGCGCTTGATGTCAGTGCGGCGTTTGGCGTTAAGCTTTTCTGCGTTAGGCAGTCTGTCTCCCGCGGCTTCGTTGTATGCATTTAGCACTGCCTGATAGGGGATCGGCTTAGCTTTACTGGCCGAGGGTTGGTCATCGCCAGATGACATATCATTATCTTTAGATAATGATTTAGTAGTTATATTGTTAGTTGTGGGAATTTTCTGGGAATCGTCTGGGACAATCACCTCCGGAAGCCTTGCCACATCTGCGTTTGCTCTGGGAATCTTCTGGGAATCGTCTGGGATAATTTCTCCCTGATATTCACCATATTTTGAGATGGTGATAACCGTGAATTTACCCGGAGATGCAGTCTCGATCATCCCAAGCTTTTTGAACTTCTTGAGCAGGTACTGAACTCGATTTGGTTCAATACCTGTCTCGCTTGAGAGGGTATTTCTGCCAGTGATGAACTGCCCGCGCTGAAGCTGGATAATTCCATATTCTGTCTTCACTGCTGCTTCTGTGTAATTTGCTGACATGATCAGGTGAACCCACAGATGAACAGCCTGAGAATCCTTTCTGTAGAACTCTGTCTCCTGTATTTTTCTGTGCAGCAAGGTAAACCCCTTACCGACCTCTTTCGGCGTATCCTGTGAGCGTTTAGCCTCTCTTGCTCTGGCTAAGCTGGTGACATTACTCATGGCCTACTCCTTGGCTTAACTGCATTGCTTCCGTACGTTTAATACTTGGTTGGTTATCGGGCTTCATGTATAATTCCCCTGTGATTTGATCCAGTCATTTCGCATCAGGCCGAGAATGAGTTACCGCTCATCTCGGTCTCTTCTTTTGTCAGAAGCCGCTCAATCCGCAGCAAACTCTTCGCCACGTCCGACTCCGGTGACACCACTTCCAGATAAGCCATTGCCATGCTCATCATCTGAAAGAAGCTGTATTTCTGCTTTCCTGACGGTCTCTTCATGCGGCTTACTGCTGCCTCGTTAATATCGAGAACTTTCGCCAACGATCCCTGCCCACGTTCAGCCAGCTTGTTCAGTAGCTGGCTTTCAATCTCTCTTGCTTTTTTGCGATAAGTTGCAATTTCCATGCTGTAAAATTCCTTTGTTGAATAAGTAATTGCGTGACATTGCGGTGAGCAAGTCACTTGGGTTTTGCCCTGGTGTTCCGAGGGCGGTCAGATTGATAAAGAGCGGTGCCGCTTATGCGGCGGCGTTTTTGCTGCTTGGGAATGGTCGGGTTTCTTCTGCAACAACCTGACCATCAGGCAAGGTCGTGATAAAAATCTTCCGGCCAACTCGTACTGCTTTGCTGATTGCCGTCTGGTGAACGCCGATAATGTCGGCGGCTTTTGCCTGACCGTTCTCCTTGACGTAATCAGCGAGAGTGATCTTTTCCATCGGTTTCCTCCGCGTGATTACCGATGGAGTAATAATACTACGAGTATTAATTAAATCAATACCTACGGTATTTCATATTTTAATAACTGAGGTATTAGAATCAGGGAATGAAAAACACAAAGACGTTGACGCCGGAACAGCTGGAAGACGCTAAGCGCCTCAAGGCTCTGTACGAGTCGAAGAAGAAAAGCCTGGGCATTACCCAGCAACATATCGCGGACGCTCTGGACATTACACAGGGTGCCGTAGGTCATTACCTGAATGGCCGCAACGCGCTTAACTTAAGCGCAGCTTTAACTTTTTCTCGCTTACTCCAGGTTCCTGTTTCTGATTTCAGTCCATCGTTGGCAAAAGAAGTGGATGGAGCCTCTGCGCCCGCGCTCGATAAAAACGTGACCTACGCTGGACCATACGAACCAAAAGGAAGGTATCCTATGCTCAGTTGGGTCAGCGCAGGACAATGGGAAGAAGCAATGGAACCCTATTCGATCAGCGAGATAAATGAATGGTATGAATCTGATGTGCCGATTCAGGGCACAGGATTCTGGCTGAAAGTCGAGGGCGATTCGATGACGGCACCGATCGGGCAAAGCATTCCCGAAGGCCACAGTGTGCTGGTTGATACCGGTAGAGAAGCAAAAAATGGATCGCTTGTCGTCGCCAAACTAATTGATGCTAATGAAGCGACATTTAAGAAGCTCGTCATCGACGGCGGGCAGCGTTACCTAAAAGGCCTTAATCCTGCATGGCCTATGACACCCATCAACGGCAACTGCCGCATCATTGGTGTGGTTGTTGAATCCAAAGTTAGATACGTGTAGCAACACCCCGCCTAATTGAGCCGCCTAGAGCGGCTTTTTATTACCTGCAAAAAATAAATTCCTTTCACAATCATCATTTTAATACTTACCATATTATTTTTAATACTCTGGGTATTGCCATAAAATAATACCTAGAGTATTGTTTATCCCATCAGCAGGACGCTGGCGAACAACGAAACGGATTTCAGCTCTTTAAAAATTTAGCCCTGTGAATACACAGGCCGAGGCGAGTGCTTCGGGATTGGATGAATGCGCAGGCATGGCTGGGGATAAGAAGTGGGTACCCGGCGTCGGCTGAAGTCGCGGGATAACAAATCCGTCTTGAACGGTGGCAAAACCAGCGCACGTGAACGGCGAGGAGCACCGGCCATCCAATCACCCAAGCACTCATTGAGGAATACCCATGAACAGAAATCAACGCCGTATGGCCGCTTACAACGCACGTAAAGCCACTGAACAGATTGAGCGTAACGGTTACACCAAAAGAATCGATCGGGCCTTCACGAAGCTCTCATTGGGCTGTACGGCGAAGGTTGCCCGCGCCACCTCCTCCCCTAGTCTGCGTGATAAGCAGGAAGGTGGAGCAGTATGTTTGCCGGATGTGGCTCAGTTCGCAGCTGGCTATCGGAAATCTAAAGACAACGTGACGGCGAGGTAATGAAAATGAGCACAGCAGGATGGTACTACTTACACCAAAACAATGACCTGATTTATAAACCAAGCCCAGACGCGATAGTTGATATTCGCGATTCTGATTTCGCAGTCTGCTCTTGGCCTCTCGACACCACTGACAGGAAGAGTGCGTGGGAACTATTAGTTGAGGCGCAAGCTCTTGGAGCAAACAAAAACCGCATCAAAGAGCTCGCTGGAAAATGGCATTGTAATGACACTGACGCAGACAAGTTTGCTGAGGTCGTAGGGGTTGTAATTAAAAAGGATGGCAATGCGTGGTGCGCACACCGAATTGATTTCGTTGATTTGCAATCATCTCCGGCTGGGTTCGGTGAGAGCAAGCTTGAAGCTCTATCTGCTTTAGCCTCGGAGTTGGGAATAAGTGGCGGACACATGTGGCGATCCACATTCTCTGACTTAGTTAAGGTCGCATAACGCGGACTTTTTTACGCCACCTGTTCACTAAACAGCGTGGACGCAGCAGAACTGATAAGAGGTGAGTATGGTCAAGGTGATTTGCGCCAACAGGCGCTGCGAAAAGGAATTCGATGCCCGCCCGGCCGACATTAAACGCGGCTGGGGAAAGTTCTGTTCAAAATCATGCAAAGCAGTGAAGCAGGAGCAGCGAACCGGCCAGTACAGGCAGCTCAGGGAGCGACAAAGTGATGTGATTGAAGTCGATATTTCCGACATGGATTTTGGTGCCAGTGATGGCGGCGGATATTACGACAAAGATGGATTTGCAATCTAGCCCGCTCCCGAGCGGGTTTATTTTTACCTACACAAAGGCCAAAACCATGAGCACACAAGATTGCATTATCTGCTGGGTAGTGACTCTGTTGCTGATGGGGTTGGCGATGATAGCGAGGATTTGAGATGAGCAAAGAAGTAATGGCATTCCCCGGATCTGGAAGTAAAAACGACGGAATGACGCTACGTGATTACTTCGCAGCAAAATACATGGCGTCTGCTAAATCCAATCCAGAGTGCATTAATGACTTACAAGATTTGGCAGTTGAGTCTTACAAAATGGCTGACGCAATGCTAGCCGCTCGGGGCCAGTAACCACTGACAGCGCTCACTGCCTCCGGCATCGCTCCGAGCACTTACGCACTTCATCCCAGCACTTCTCCCACTTTTTACGCCATGTGAAAGGCCGTCCACACACGGTGCATATTTTGGTTGGTAGTTCACTTTTCTTCATAACGCACCTCATCTGGAAAGTGATGCAGAGGGATTATTTTAGCTGATAGAGCAGCGCAATGCCTTCAACGAGGGCATTTCGGTGCTAGTCACCAACGCTTAAGAGTCGAGCCCTTGAGCAACAAATAGAACGTTAGACACCTTCGCCCTCGCAATGAGGGCTTTTTTATGCCCGCAGGAGAGGAAAATGAGTGAAACAACGGAATTGGCAGTACTCGAAATTAAGCCTGAGCAAGCGCCAGCGCTATATGTAGCGAATGGACTTGATGCATACCTAGACCAGATTCGCGAGCTAGCGGCTGAGGTTCCTGATGTGACGACAAAGAAAGGTCGTGACCGCATCGGTTCATTAGCTCGCATGGTTGGCTCCAGCAAAAAAGCTATCGAAGAGCCGGGTCGTGCGTATCTGAAGCAGCTAAAAGAAGCCGTGAAGCCGGCGGAAGATGAGCTTCGTCGCTTTACGCGTGAATGCGACACCATACGCGATCAGATTCTTGCACCGCGCGCAGCCTGGGATGTTGAACAGGAGCGAATCAAGGCCGAAGAAGAAGCGCGTATTGCTGCTGAAAAGCTGGCAGCGCAACTCGAAGCCGATCATGAAATCGCCCTGCTTCTGAATGACAAATTCGACCGTGACGCAGCTGAAGCGAAAGCCGAAGCGGAGCGCCAGCGAATTGCACACGAAGAAGAGATTCGCCGTCAGGCTGTCGAGCAAGCTCGCATCGAGGCTGAGCAGAAGACGCAGCAGGAACGCGAAGCGGCGGCGCAGCGTGAGGCTGATTTAAAGGCAGCGAAGGAAAAAGCTGAGGCCGACGCTAAAGCCGCACAGGAGCGTGCAGAGCGTGAAGCTAAAGAAGCGCAGGAGCGCACCGCAAGACTGGCGCAGGAAGCACGTGAGCAGGCTGAGCGTGAGAAGCAGGCAGCTATCGAGGCAGAGCAGCGCAAAGGCAAAGCAGCAGAAGATGCCCGCCTGGCTGAAGAGAACCGTATCGCCGATGAAGCCGCAGCGCGTGCAGCAAATGAGGCGCATCGCAAGAAGATTGGCACTGAGATTGTCACCGCTTTGTTGGGCCACACCAGCCTAACACGCGATCAGGCAATTGAGGTTCTGGTCGCGATAAAAGACAGTCAAATCCCGCACACCCGCATCACCTACTGATTTAACCAATTTACCAACACCAAGGAATCACCCATGCAGACTTACGCCGTCGCTGGGGCCACCCACATGGGTGACTTCGGCTTTAACACGTCACAACTTGATCGTCTAGTTCGCCGCCTCCGTTCTGGCTGGCGCTCCCTTATCGACACATTAAACCAGCCGGGGAAGCCATGAAGAAAAATCACTTCAGAAAAGCACAGGAGCTTTCCCGTGAAGCTGTCCTGTATAACAGCGCCGCAAAATGGGCGGTGGCGATGAACCTGTTAAGGAGTGCGCTGGCATGAAGATCAAAATCGAATGCGGAGAAATTGAAACCCGCGCCGGACAACGCCCCGGAATGATGATCGCCGAAATAACAGAGGTGTCTCTGCTGGATTTCGACGGCAAGAAGGTTCTCAACCAGCTGGACATCAAGGATGTCATGGAGTGGCTATCTGAGCAGGGCTACACAATTCATCAGGAGAAAGCGGCATGACCGACGACGACGCAGCGTTTATTGAATTCATGCAGGGTGCGCTGGGAGACCTGTCCAACCCTATGACATACGAGCAAGCCGCAAAGGATGCGATTGCCGATCACCGCACGGAACGCCAGTTTGAAATGATGGGAGGCACGAATGAGCGTCTATAAGGCGATTAGCGCAGTAGCTAAGGAAATGGCCGAGCATGGCATAAGCAAGGATCGCGAGAACCGGCAGCAAGGTTTCAATTTCCGTGGCATTGACCAGGTTTATAACGCGCTTGCACCAATGCTGGCAAAGCATGGTCTTGTCATTCTACCCCGCATTACAGATCGAACAGTTACTGAGCGGGTGACTGCAAAAGGCGGCGTGCTGTTCTATGTGGTCGTCAAGGCAGAGTTTGATTTTGTCGCCACCGAGGACGGCAGCAAGCACACGGTCGTGACCTATGGCGAGGCTATGGATAGTGGCGACAAGGCTACCAACAAAGCAATGTCGATCGCCTACAAATACGCTGCATTTCAGACCTTCTGCATCCCAACCGAACAGACAGCAATCGATGCTGATGCAGAGATTCATCATCCTTCCCCGCGTCACCCTGATGAAATACTTGCTGACTTCACCGCTCAAGCAGCTGAGTGCGCAAGCCTTGAGGATTTGAAGGGTATCTACAAACCAGCGTGGAACGCGTTGGCATCATCGGCTGAGCATCAGCAGAAGTGTGTTGAAGTGTTCCAGCTACGCGGCAAAGAACTTAATAAGGCGGCATAAATGAGCAGCAGAGGCGTGATTGATCTTTACGCCTCCGGCATGAGCATTCCGCAAGTGTCCTCTATAACCGGCTTATCTCGCTCCACAGTCAGACACCACTGCAAGAAGGCTGGAATTTTGCGCAGTAGAGGTGATGGGGTTAGGAAGGCGGCAAAAGATGGAAGGCTTGGGCAAAACAAAGGAAAGCAACGCACTTTCAGTGACCAATGGAAGCGCAATATCAGCGCAGGGAAGCTCAAGCATGGAGATGAACATGCCAGAGGCTACAGAATTAACAGTAATGGGTATAAAGAGTTTACGCGAGGCGAGAACAAAGGGCGTTCAGAGCACGTGGTGGTCATGGAATCAATAATCGGCCGAAGAATAACCAGCAACGAACACGTTCACCATAAAGACCGTAACAAGCTGAATAATCACCCTTCTAATCTTCAACTATTAACAATATCCGAGCACATGGCACTCCACAGAAAAGAGGATGCTGAGGCTGGAATTACTCGCAGGAGAAATAAAAATGGGACGTGGAGTTAATCGCGTAATTTTAGTCGGCCACCTTGGGCAAGACCCGGAAATTCGGTACATGCCAAATGGTGGTGCGGTCGCCAATATTACTCTGGCTACATCGGAAAGCTGGCGCGACAAAGCAACGGGCGAGCAGAAAGAAATTACCGAATGGCATCGCGTAATTCTGTTCGGAAAGCTGGCGGAAGTCGCTGGCGAATACCTGCGAAAAGGATCGCAGATTTACATTGAAGGTAAACTTCGCACCCGTAAATGGCAGGACCAATCAGGCCAGGACAAATACACAACGGAAGTGATCGTAAACGTCGGCGGTGTAATGCAAATGCTGGGCGGCAAACAGGACGGTGGTGCGGCAAATAAACCGCAGCAATCGCAGCCGCAGCGTCAGCCTGGGCCATCTACTCCACCGGCGAATAACGAACCACCTATGGACTTTGATGATGACATTCCTTTTGCCAGCATCGGACTCCAGCACCCTTCCCACGCTATTCACAGCATTTAAACCTAACTAAACCAACCGATTCAGCCCGATTGAGTAATTGGGCTGGGATTGATCACGCACATAGGACGCCAAATGAATATTTTCCTTGATATCGAAACCATCCCAAGCCAAGACGAAGCAGTAAAACAGAAAATTGCAGACAGCATCACTGCACCTGGTCAGTACAAGAAACCAGAAAGCATTAAGGAATGGCTTGATGCCAACCGCGATACTGTAGCGGAAGATGAGTGGCGCAAAACCAGCTTTGACGGCGGACTTGGACAAATCTGCTGCATATCTGTAGCGGTAAATGACTCTCCCGTTTCAACATTCTTCAGTGAAGATTGGCGCAACGATGAGAAGAAAATCATCAGCGATTTCTTCCAGTTTCTTCAGGAAAATTACAACCCGTCTCGTCAGACGCCTCCAGTATTCGTTGGTCACAATATCTCTGATTTCGATCTGCGCTTCATCTTCCAGCGTGCCGTGGTTCTTGGCGTGCAGCCGCCCCACTTCATTCCTTTCAGCTCTCGCCCTTGGGACAAGAGCATCTTTGACACGATGGGCGCGTGGGCTGGTTATGGCAAGCGAATCGGCCTCGCCAAACTTTGTGAAGTACTAGGGGTTGCCGGAAAAGGCTCAGAAATCGGCGAAGAAATTGATGGTTCGATGGTTTGGGATTTTGTTCGAGACGGGAAGATTAAGCAGGTTGCCGGCTACTGCGCTGGTGATGTCGGTCGCGTGAGAACAATCCATTCAAAAATGACATTCCAGCCAGAAAGCTAATTTAATTCGCCACGGACGGCGATTAATCGACGCTGGCCTGTACCCGGCTGGCGAATGAGGGGAAAGAGTGATGACAAAGCAATACGCAGAGCGCGACGCAATGGCGCTGGACGAAGCGGGCGGACATTACATGCGCCACGTTATGGCTATGACAGGTGAAAAGCTGCATGGCAAAGGTGACATCGCTGCCGAGTTAGGCTGGCGAGATATGCAGATTGCCGCCCTGCAGCAGAAGCTGGATGCGGTGCTGGCAGAGAATAAGATTCTCGATGGTGCGATAGGCGCTATCGCTGACGCTTACGAAACAGGGATGGCAGACTTGCTGGCGAAAGAAATTGATACAGCAGTAAACATCGAAACCCCAGTGACTGACGCCATCCTCAACGAGGTGCGCGCTGAAGGTGTGGAGATGTACGCTCAATCATTGCGGCGCAAACAGGAAGATGCATTCACTGAATCCGAGTATCGTCACACCAAACTTGGCAGAGCTGCCGTTTCTGCAGAAAAGTTCGCCGCCCAACTCCGCGCCGGCTTCGCCGAAGGAGGTGTGTGATGATTGGGTTTACAGAAGGTGACATTCCTCAAGAGGAAGGAAAATATTTGTGCTGGGTAAATCCGGACATGGACATACCCTACGCAAAGCAAGTTTTCCTCATGTGGATGGATGGGTATTGGTGGCATCCGGGAAGTGACGCTAGATACCGAGAAATTGTCTATGGCTACGCCGGTCCAGTGCCATCACTTCGGTTAAATAAGGAAGCCATCCATGACTAACCAGCAACTAAAAGCACATTGCGAAGACGTTATCGCCAATCCGCAAGACCATCTCGATTGGGTGGTGGATATGGCGAGAGTGGCGCTGGCGAGTCTTGAGGCGGTTCCTGTTGGCTACGTCAGCAATTACAGCCGTAAATGCGCCGCTGATGGGCATCTAGGCTACATAAGCAATCATATGGTTGCGGGACTGGAGGGCGGGTATGTTTATGACGCGCCGCCAGTGCCAGAGCAGAAGCCGATTGAGTTGCCACAACTGATTTCCTCATGGGAGGGTAATGATGTGATAAGCGGCAGAAATAGAGGAATCACCGACTGCGCTGAAGCATTGCGTAAACAGGGGTATGAGGTGAAAGCATGATGACCCAAGAGCAGAAAAACGAGTTAGCTGGTCTTTGCAGAATTGAAATCCGTCGCTGGAAGCATGCGGCCGAAGCCGTTCCGGATAAGCGATACATGGTCGAACTGATGGAGATGGCACTTGCCGCACTCACCCAACCTGCGAGCCCGGCTTTGAAGTTGCCTGATGTACCACCTAACGCGCTGGTTGCACTATGCGAGCAAATGTACGACCACAGAAGTACAGGCGCAACAGTAGCCCATGATGTTTGGCAGGTTTGTATTGAAGAGTTGCTCATGGATGCCCCACACACAGCACCAATAGAGCCTATATGTGCCACAGGTGGCACAGAGTGGGTGAAACCTATTCCTCGCGAATTGCAGCAGGTTTTACTTGAGCTGCGAACATACGATCCGAAAGCAGATGATTATGGTGGTAAGCACATCATTCCGGGCTGGGCGGTCAGAATAGAAAAAGCACTGGGCATCAAGCCAGCAGGGTCGGAGGAAGAATGATTAGCGAACAAAGGTTAGAGCAACTGGCAGATGACAACATTATCTGCAAGGTGAGCTGGGATGAGCGCGTATCGATGGCAGCCGAGCTATTAGCGCTGCGCAAGACGTTTAGTGAGCCTGCGGCTTTCCAGAATAACTACACAGGTAAATTATGGAGACCTGAACAGCAACCGGGTGCGGAACAAGATAAGGATGTATACACCCCGTTATACCGCAAGCCGAAACAAGCTTAATGCGAAAATTTTCGTGACTTACATGGTGTTTTCACCGTGTATTCAAATAGTTAAATATGGTGTATGATTTGTAAGCAGCATGCCGCTGCAAAGGAGATCGCTATGGAAAAGCAAAGAGTGGCTTTTATGAATACTGAAGGTAAAGAAGATGGCTGCCTGATGTTGCCGGTGTCAGTAAAACCGATTAATGGAGTTTACGGTTTCGCTCGCATAGGGAAAGAAAGGCACGATATCCGCAAAAGTGAAGGCAAGCTCGTCGTTCAGCGATGATAAAGAGCCACAAATCATATAAACCGCCCACCGAGGCGGTTTTTTATTGCCTATAGGAAACCATCATGCAAATCGATATCGGCAACAAATACGTCCTGACCGCTGACCAGTATCAGTACATCGTCCGCGAGAAGAAAATCACCAAGGAAGGCGATAACGCTGGGAAGGAATGGCAGCAACTGGTTGGCTACTATCCAAAGCTCAGCCAGGCAATTAACGCACTGATTCACCTCGATGTGCGACTTGAAGATGTTCAGTCGCTACAGGCGATGGAGCAGCACATCAACCGCGTGTCACTGCAGTGTGAGCAGGCATTCAAGGAGGCTGCAAATGTCTGACGAACTTGATCAAGCATCAGAACTCGAAATGCTCAACACGCAGATTGCGCTGGCGAACCGGCAGAAGCCGACCATGACGTTCACCGGCGTTTGTCACAATGGTGACTGCGGCGAGAAAGTTGATAAGGGCTTCTTCTGCTGCACTGAGTGCCGGGAAGATTATGAGCGCATTGAGCGCGCGGCGAAGCAAAGGAGAGCAGCATGAAGATAACGCAAAGCACCATACAGCAACTTGTCATCACAGATGTAAAATCACTCGACCCTGTGAAAGTGATGATCGAAAACATCCAGCCTGGCGTCGGCAATATCACAATTACCTGCTTCGGCAAATCTTGGACGTCATATTGGGGTGCAATGTCAGATCGTACGATTCAGGAATTCTTCGTTGATTGCAACGATTCTTACCTCATTAACTGCCTCCATCGTGGCATCAGGTCAATGATCGATGGTGAAGATAACGATGCAAATATTCAGTTCTTGAAGGCTGAGATTTGCAGACAGCGCCGCGATCGTGAAATCGAGCAGTTTGATGCGCGTGAGTGGTGGGATGAGGCTGAAGGCGCAGACGACGTTAAAGATATGGTTTGCAATTGGCATAGCCATTCAACGTTACGCAAACTATTTGGTGATGAACCGTGGCACGCAAACTGGCCTAGCGTGCCAAATCCTGACTACGAATATCTTGAGCGCATTGTTCAAGCCGTCCGCGAAGCCATCAAACAAACTTTAGCCGTTCCGGCCTAATTCCCCACCCCATTACCTTTATCGCGCTCAGCGTGAGGAGTTGTTATGTCCGTTGTTAAGCCTGAGAAGAAGCAACGAAATGACGGTTCGGTCGACATCATGACGTCTGAAGAGGCTCGCTTTGTTGTAATGCGTGGCGACTATTCAGCTGATGAGATTGTCAAGGCAGCACTGGAGCAGGATGTCATCTGGCCCGGAGATAAGGATGTCTGGTCACGCGCCCGCTACTACCAATCTTGGTTCAAAACATCGCCCATCGGAGGTCATCAGGGGTATGCCGGATGGAATCATCCTCGCGACACTCCATGCCGCGGTGCTTACTTTGCCTCAGTTCTGTGCCGGGATTAAATGACCACCACCTGCGAAGACATCACCCCGGCTGAGGTCATCATCGATTTCAGCCTTCTCGCTGCAGTAATCATCGCTTTTATCCTCGGCAAACCACCTAAGGATTGAGTGTGGCTATATGGTCACATTTGCTCTGATTGGGTGGAGTTGTTGCTATATACCGACATTGGAGAGCTCAATTATGGAATTGCGCGAAGACACGCTCGTTGACCTGAAATTCATCATGGCCGATACTGGTTTCGGCAAGACCTACATCTATGACCGTGTAAAAGACGGCACCCTCTGCAAGCCTATCAAAATCAGCGGACGCTCTCGCTGGAAATATCGCGATCACCTGGAGTTCAAAAACAAGCTCATTTCCGGCTGCGGCGGGTAAAATGCTGGGTAAAGAATTCTTCCAATCCGAAAAACTCTATATGGTGCAACTTGTTAGGCGGTGGATTAGACGTCTGCAGGGGACACTTTTTGCAAGTCTCAGCTTGTCTCGTAAAGTCTAAAATCCCTTCTAAAACATACTTATACACCACGCATCATGTCCAGCACCGTCCAAGAAAGTTCAATGGAATCTATACACAGATGTGTATAAAATTGCGTATAACTCAGTTCGATCTTTTTTCTATACACATGCTGCTATCTGATATTCAAATTAAACGTGCTAAGCCGCAAGACAAGCCCTATACGCTCAACGATGGCGCAGGGCTGTCTCTGTTGGTTGATGTCAATGGTGCGAAGGGCTGGCGCTTCCGTTACCGCTTTGTAGGCAAACCCAAAATGATCTCATTTGGCGTTTATGGGGAAGTTTCGCTTGCCGAGGCACGCCGCAAACGTGAGGAGGCGCGTGCGATGCTAGCTAAGGGGATCAACCCCAGCGACGCACGTAAAGCCGATAAAATAGCGCTACGTTTTTCGCATGAGAATAGCTTTGAAGCCGTTGCCAGAGAATGGCACAGCGGTAAGAAGTCAACTTGGACGGATGGCTATGCTAAAGAAGTTTTAGGCTGCTTAGAGCGCGATATTTTTCCCTACGTTGGGCACAGGCCCATTGAGCTAATTGAGCCGCTAGAGCTATTGGCCGTGTTGCAAAAAATAGAAAAGCGTGGCGCATTAGAGCAGGCAAGCAAGATCCGCCGCCGCTGCGGTGAAGTCCTCCGTTTTGCTGTGGTAACTGGCCGAGCAAAGTACAATTTTGCTCCCGATTTGGCCATCGCCTTAAACAAGCCAAAACAGAACCACTTCCCATTCCTGACATAAAAAAGAAATCCCAGCTTTTGTTGAAGCGCTTGAAGGCTATCAGGGCAGCTTAATGACTAGATACGCAACTCAGCTACTTATGCTTACTGGTGTCCGCACTGTTGCACT
>Ga0105246_10000172_pt1 | contig 31376 bp, 23 predicted proteins | sample KBSM64metaG_FD_99694 | JGI IMG/M metagenome (GOLD analysis project Ga0105246, IMG submission 99694) | Miscanthus rhizosphere microbial communities from Kellogg Biological Station, Michigan, USA - KBS M6-4 metaG | ecosystem: Host-associated > Plants > Roots > Rhizosphere > Soil | place... | reverse complement strand
GGCGGGGGAAGGCGGAGGCGGGCCCTTTTCGGGGGCGGCGTCGCTCAGCGCCGGATCGAAACCGAGCTGCTCCATGCTCGCGGCAAAATGTTCGGGCAGCTCGGCCGTGACGTCGAGCTTGCCGCCACCCGGTGCATCGATGATCAACCGGCGCGCGTGAAGGTGCATCTTGCGGCTGATCGAGCCGGTCAGGAACGCGTCCCTACCGCCGTACTTGCCGTCGCCGACGATCGGGTGGCCGATCGCCGCGCAGTGGACGCGGAGCTGATGGGTGCGCCCGGTGAGGGGTTCGAGCTCGAGCCACGCGGCGCTGTTGCCCGCGCGGTCGATCATCCGGTACTTAGTCCGCGCCGCCTGGCCATTCTCCTCGTCGACATGCATCTTCTCGCCGCCGGTTCCCGGTTGCTTGGTGATGGCCGCGTCGATCAGCCCTTCGGCGACGTCGGGCACGCCGACCACCAGCGCCCAGTAGACCTTCTTGGCGCTGCGCCCGGAAAAGCGCTTGGAGAAGAACGCCGCGCTGCCCGGCGTGCGCGCGACGAGCAGCACGCCGCTGGTGTCCTTGTCGAGCCGGTGGACCAGGCGCGGGCGCGGCTCGTCCTCGCCGGCAAAGGCATCGAGCAGCCCGTCGACATGGTCGAAGGTTTTGGTGCCGCCCTGGGTGGCGAGGCCGGGCGGCTTGTTGAGCACCAGCGCCGCTTCGGTCTTTTCGATCAGCATCGCCTCGGCTTCGGCGCGCTGCTCGTCGGTCAGCGGCCGCGCCTCGCGCTTCTTGGGCGCGGTGTCGCCGCCGGGGGGTACGCGCAGGACCTGCCCGGCCGCGAGCCGGTCCTCGGGCTTCACGCGCTTGCCGTCGATTCGGAGCTGCCCCGTGCGCGCCCATTTCGAGACGGTGCCGAATCCCACTTGCGGCAGATGGCGCTTGAACCAGCGGTCGAGCCGGATGCCGTCGTCGTCGGTGCCAACGGTGAACTGGCGGACTTCAGTGCTCATCCCACGACGCGCATGACGATCAGGCCGAGATACATCGCCGTCAGTCCCGCGAGGACCGAGACCAGCGCGTAAGTCAGCGCCTGGAACGGCTGCCCGCGCTCGATCAGCAGCATCATCTCGAGGCTGAAGCTGGAAAAAGTGGTGTAGCCGCCGAGGACGCCGACGCCGATGAACAGGCGCCACTGCTCGCCGCCCTGGCCGTGGCGGGCGAGGAAGCCCGCCAGGAGCCCCATGACCATGCTGCCGATCACGTTGACCGTCAGCGTCGCCCACGGGAACGCGGTGACGACGTTCGGGCCAAGCCAATGGGTCATCGCCCGCCCGGTCTGGTAGCGCAGCAGCGCGCCGATTGCGCCGCCGAGCGCGACGTAGGACGAGGCGAGGAGCTGGGTGGGCGGGTTCATCGGCAACGCTTTAGACGCGCGATACTCGCTTCGCCAACACCGTTCGCTTCGGCATCGGGCAAATGGCGCATGCCGGAGGTTTGACGACTGCGTTGCTGTACTATAACACCGCATCGCCTTGACGTTGGAGAAATCATGCGTAGCTGGATCCTTGCGGTGTTTGCCGCGGGCCTGACGCTTGCCGCATGTGCCGGCAAGAATTCCCCGATGACCGACAACGCCAGATCGAGCGCCATCCGTGACTTGAGCCGGTCGATCGTCGATCAGCGCGGCGTCCCCGGAATCGCCGTGGCCGTCATTCGTCGGGGAAAGCCGTTCGAGCAGCTTGTATACGGTTTCGCCGATGGCGCCGGGCGCGTGCCGATTACAGGCGCGACTGCCTTTCAGTTGGCTTCGACGACCAAGATCTTCGCGTCGACGGGCGTGCTCTTGCTCGTGGCCGACGGCAAGGTGCACCTCGACGACCCGATCGGCGCTTATCTTGACGGGCTGCCGGCCGCGTGGCGAAAGGTGACCGTTCGTCAGCTAATGTCGCACACGTCGGGCTTGCCCGACATTACCCGCAGGACCGGCGAACTCGATCTGGTCGCCGACAACTGGGACGCGGCGTTACAGAAGGTCGCCGGGGCGCCGTTACAGTTCCAGCCGGGCCACTCCTGGGCCTACACGCAGACCAATTATGCCTTGCTGCAGCGGCTTGTGGAGCGCGTTTCGGGTGTTTCGTTCGAGGATTTCCTGGCCGCGCGGCTCTTCGCACCGCTGGGTTTGCACAACACCTTCTTCCCCGACACAGGCCGCCCGTGCGCGGGCAACTTCAGGCCGGCGCCCAACGGCAAGATAGCTGAGCGTGACTTGTCGTTTCCCCGGTTTGTCCATGCCGCGGGCGGGCTTTGTTCGAGCCTCGAGGATCTGGTCTTGTGGACCGCGGCGCTCGATTCCGGGGCCGTCGTCCCGCCCGGTCTGATGGAGCAGGCGTGGGCGCCCACCACGCTTGCCGACGGCGCCGACGCACGGATAACGGGTGCGATGAGCTACGGCCTCGGCTGGGTGTCGGACACGGCTCCGGGGCACCGCTGGGTCGGGCATTCGGGCGGCAACTCGACCGCCTATCGGCGCTACCTCGACGATCACATGACGATCATCGTGCTCCACAACGGGATGAGCGATCCCGACGCGATCGCCGGATCGATTGCCGGAATCATGCTGGCGACGACGGGGGCCGCGAACGCCCAGGCGGACTTGTGGGATGCGGCGACCGACGGCGACAAAGCGGCGGTCGACGCAGCCCTGCGAGCCGGCGCCGAGGTCAACGCGCTCGATACGCGGTCGAGCCGCAACGGGCGCTTCGCGCTAAATTGGGCGGCGATCAACAACCATCCCGACATTATCGAACTGTTGCTGGCGCACGGCGCGGCGATCGACGCGGCGAATCAGACCGGCTTCACGGCGCTGCACCACGCGGCAGAAGCCGGTTCGACCGATGCAGCCAAGTCGCTGCTGGCCGCCGGGGCCGACCGCACTCTTCGCACGGACGAGGGCGAAACCGCCGCCGATGTGGCGCGCCGGAAGGGGAACGCCGCGTTGGCCCGGCTGATCGAACAAGCGCCGCGAAAGAGCCGCTAGCGCAGCGCCGCCGCGGCCGGGGGCAAGCGCTCTGCGCGAAAGCGCGCGCCTGCTGCCAATCCTTGCCTTTGCCTCCGATTTCAACTAAGGGCCGCCTCATTCGCGCCGGTCCGCCGTGGATTCGGCCGCGTTTTCATTGGTTTTACAAGGTGCATTCCCGCGCCGATCGCTCGCGGGCTCTCGCCGGTTTGATGACAAGAGGTGGCTTAGATTTATGCAGATCATGGTTCGCGATAACAATGTCGAGCAGGCCCTGCGCGCGCTCAAGAAGAAGCTGCAGCGGGAAGGCGTCTATCGCGAGATGAAGCTGCGCCGCCACTACGAGAAGCCGAGCGAGAAGCGCGCTCGCGAAAAGGCCGCCGCCGTGCGCCGCGCGCGCAAGCTCGACCGCAAGCGGGCGGAGCGCGACGGCTCGAAGTAAGCTTGTAAGCGAACTGCCATTCAGCCAAAGGGGCGCGGGAGTCATCTCCCGCGCCCTTTTCGCATCAGGAACCCGTCATGGTCGAACCCACTCGCGTCCCGCTCCAGCCGATCCAGAAGGGCTCGATGGGCAAGTTGTGGGCCGGCATCTTCGTGGTGCTGCTGGTGGCGGCCGCGGCGGCATGGTGGACGGTGCCGCACGGCGTCAAGGTCAAGGAACTGATCGCTGGGACGGGCGCCAGCCCGGGCAAGGGTGACGTCGTGTTCATCGATTACGTCGGCAAGCTGCCCAACGGCACCGTGTTCGACCAGTCCCGCCCGCTCAACCTGCCGGTCCAGGGCATCCTGCCCGAAGGCACGCCGATGCCGGTGACCGGGGTGATCCCCGGCTTTACCGAAGGCCTTGAGAAGATGAAGAAGGGCGGCAAGTACGAGTTGTTCATCCCGGCGGAGAAGGCTTACGGCGCCGCGCCGCCCCCCGGATCGCCGATCCCCGCCAACAGCGACCTGACCTTCGAGATCACCCTGCACGATTTCATGCCGCAAGCCGAAGCCGAGCAGCGCATCCAGGTGCTGCAGCAGATGATGCAGCAGCAGCAGGGGCAGCGAGGGCAGGGCGCTCCCGAGGGCGCCACGCCGGGCGCTCCGCCGCCGCAGTCGGGGCAGTAAGCAAGCAATCGTTCGACCTCGCCGCGGATATCCCTCTCGCATTGCCGGAGAGGGCCAGCAGCGGCCTGCCGAAGCACGCTCGTCGCGAAATCCTCACGATTTGCTCATGCCTTCGCCGATTGCTGGCCCCATGCTAGCTTCTGGCTTGCAGTGGGGAGACCGGCATGGACGACGAGGGAATCGCTAACGAGGCTGCCGCGCCGGAATGGCCGCTACGCCCGTGGCTGCTCGCGGGGCTGCTCGGCCTGGCCGGGCTGCTGATCCATCTCTTCACGCATGAGCGGGAGGACGTGCCGTGGCAGGTCGCGGCCGCGGCGTTCGTGTTCTTCGGCTCGCTGGCGGCAGCGTTCACACTGGAGCAGCGGCGCTGGAAGGAGCCGGCGGCGTTCGCGCTGGTGATCGGCCTTGTCATGGCCGGCCTCGCCTGGCGCGCGGTGCGCTACGGGGATCATCTGCCCGACGAGCAGTACGGCTTTGCAGCGGGAGTCGTCGCCACGGCGCTGGCGCTGCCGCTGTTCCAGGCCGGGTTCCTCAAGACGCGCCTCAGGACGCCCTATGCCGACATTTACCATCACATCTGGACCGACGCGATCAGCGCTGCGGGGGCCTTGGCCTTCACGGGTATTTCGTGGGTCGCGCTGGCGATCCTCTCGCAGCTGTTCCTGTTGCTCAAGATCGACTTCATCCGCGACATCATGGACGATGGCTGGTTCGGCTGGACCTACTCGGGCCTCGCGTTCGGCGCGGCGCTCGGTACCTTGCGCAACCAGCTGAAGATCCTCGCGACGCTGCAATCGGTCGTGCTGCTGGTGCTTTCGCTGCTCGCCGTGCCGCTCGCGGTGGGCCTGGTGATCTTCTTATTAGCGAGTGCGATCTCGGGCCCGCAAGTGTTGTGGGAGGCGACCCGCAATGCCACGCCGACCCTGCTGGCCTGCGCCGCGGGAGCATTTGTCCTGGCCAGCGTGATCGTGCGGCAAACCGACGACGCGATGACCCGCAACCGGGTGATGCGCATCGCCGCTTACGCCCTGGCGATCGTGATGCTGCCGCTGGCGGTGTTCGCCGCGGTCTCGCTCGGCCTCAGGCTCAACCAGTACGGCCTGGCCCCGGAGCGGCTGTGGGGCCTCGTTGCCGTGCTCGTCGCCTGCGCCTGGGGTGCCGGTTACTGGGGTGCGCTCATTCGAGGCCGCAAGGCGGGCTGGGCGAAGAAGCTCCGCGAGGCGAACTTCCTGCTCGCCCTCGCTACTTGCGTGCTGGGGCTCTTCCTAGCGCTTCCCATCCTCGATTTCGGGCGAATCTCGGCCGGCAACCAGTTACACCGGCTGGAGAGCGGAAAGGTCACGCCTGACAAGTTCGACTATGCGGCCCTCCGGTGGGATTTCGGGGACGCGGGGAAACGCGCCCTAACGCGGCTCGCCAAGAGCCCTAACGGACGGGTCGCCGAGCTGGCGCAGGCGGCGATCGAGCAGACGCAGCGCGTCTATTTCGGCGAAGGACCAGGCGTGCGTGCCGACAGCGACTACCCTTTGCGGGTGCAGCCGGATGATCCAGTGCTGCGCCGGTCGGCGCTGGCCTATCTTAAGAACCATACCTACGAGTGCTCGGACGCTTGCGTCGCACTCGATCTCGGCCCCCTTCCTGCCGGCCGGCGCAAGGTGGCTCTCGTTTCGACGCAAGGGTACACCGTCTATGCGTTGTCCGGATCGGGAAGCGCCGAAATGTTGGACAATGGAGTGGCGCCGACGCTCAAGCCCGGGTCGAAGGTCGAGATTCGCAAAGTCCCGCGCCGCTTCATATACATCGACGGCAAGCCGCTCCTGATGCCGCTCGACGACTAGCTTGAAGCGCCACGCCCGCCCCGCTAGGGCGCGCTCCATGTCCGTAGACCGTGCAACCGTGGCCAAGATCGCCAGCCTGGCGCGCATCGAGATGGACGAGCCCGCGCTCGACCGGATGGTGCCGGAGTTCAACAATATCCTCGCGTGGGTCGAGCAGCTCGGCGAGGTCGATACCAGTGGCGTCGAGCCGATGACGGCGGTGATCCCGCAAGCCCTGCGCCTGCGCGACGACGTGATCGACGCCGACCCGCTGACCGGCGGCGGCATCCGCGACAAGGTGCTCGCCAACGCGCCGGCCGCCGAGCATGGGTTCTTCGCGGTGCCCAAGGTGATCGAGTAATGAGCGAACTGACCCAGCTCGGCGTCAAGGCGATCCACGACGGTGTCGCCGGGGGCGAGTTTACCGCGCGCGAGGTCGCCGAGGCGTTCAACGCCAACGTCGCCGCTGCGGGCCAGCTCAACGCCTTCATCGTCGCCACACCGGAAAAGGCGCTGGAGGCGGCAGACAGGGTCGATGCCGACCGCGCGGCCGGCAAACCGCTTGGCAGCTTGGCCGGGGTGCCGATCGGGATGAAGGACCTGTTCGCCACCAGAGGCGTGCAGACGACCGCCGCGAGCCATATCCTCGATAGCTTCGTCCCTGAATACGAGAGCACCGTCAGCCAGAAACTGTGGGACGCGGGCGCCGGGATGCTCGGCAAGCTCAACATGGACCAGTTCGCGATGGGCTCGTCCAACGAGACCTCGTACTATGGCAATGTGATTTCGCCATGGCGGCGCAAGGACGGCGGGAATGCGCCGCTGGCGCCCGGCGGTTCCTCGGGCGGCAGCTCCACGGCCGTTTCGGCGCGGCTGTGTCCGGCGGCGACCGGAACCGACACCGGCGGTTCGATCCGCCAGCCGGCTGCGTTCACCGGCATCTGCGGGATCAAGCCGACCTATGGCCGCTGCAGCCGCTGGGGCATCGTCGCCTTCGCCAGCAGCCTCGACCAGGCCGGGCCGATGGCGCGCGACGTCACCGATTGCGCGATCATGCTCGGGGCAATGGCCGGGTTCGACCCGAAGGATTCGACCAGCCTGGACATGCCGGTGCCGGACTGGGCCGGGTCCCTGAACGCCGACCTCAAGGGCAAACGCGTCGGCATCCCACGCGAATACCGCATGGACGGAATGGACGCGGAAATCGCCGCGAGCTGGGATCAGGGCGTCGCCTGGCTCAGGGATGCGGGCGCCGAGGTAGTCGACATCAGCTTGTCGCACACCAAGTACGCCCTGCCCGCGTATTACATCGTCGCCCCGGCCGAGGCCTCCAGCAATCTCGCCCGCTACGACGGGGTGCGTTACGGCCTGCGCGAGTTGCCCGAGCGCGCCAACCTGCAGGAAATGTACGCCGCCACCCGCGCCGCCGGCTTCGGCGACGAGGTCAAGCGGCGCATCATGATCGGCACTTACGTCCTCAGCGCCGGGTTCTACGATGCCTATTACACCCAGGCGATGAAGGTCCGCACACTGATCCAGCGCGACTTCGAGCAGGCGTTCGCTGGCTGCGACGTGATCCTCGCGCCCACCGCGCCGAGCGCTGCCTTCGCGCTCGGCGAGAAGAGCGACGATCCGATCGCGATGTACCTCAATGACGTGTTCGCCGTCCCCGCCAGCCTCGCCGGCCTCCCGGCGATGAGCGTGCCCGCGGGTCTCAACGCTGAGGGCTTGCCGCTCGGCCTGCAGATCATCGGCAAGCCGTTCGACGAGCAGGGCGTCCTTAACGCCGGCCTGGCGATCGAGCAGCGGGCGGGCTTTGAGGCGCAGCCGGAGAAGTGGTGGTAGCGCGCCCGACTCGGTGAGCCGACTTCCTGACGGGGGTCGATTCATCGTGCTCGATAGCTGGCGCGGGATTGCCGCGTTTCTGGTCGTCGGATTTCACGTCGGCGAGAGAAAGCCGCTGGGCACGTTTGTCGGATACAGCTGGATTTTCGTCGACTTCTTCTTTGTCTTATCGGGTTTCGTGATCGCCGCCGCCTATGCGAAGCGTTTGCGCGCCGGCATGCCGCTCCGCCGGTTCGCGCTGCTGCGCGTTGGAAGGCTGCTGCCGGTTCACTGGTTGGTCCTGGCATTGTGGCTGGCCAAGAACGGCCTGCAGGCGGCGTTTGGCATCGAACGCGCCGGCAATGACCAGACCCTTGTCGGCTTCATCGCGACCCTTTTTCTGATTCAAGCCCTGCACAACCCGACACCTGGCGACTGGAGCCCTCAGAGCTGGAGCATTTCGGTCGAAATGTTGCTCTATCTGGCAATGGCGCTGGTTTGCCGGTGGGCGGGCCGTTTCGTCTTCGCCGTCGCTGCTGTCAGCGCGCTGGCCGCGATCGCCATCCTCGCCGTGGCTCAGGGCACCGCCGATGCATCGATCGACACGGACATCGTGCGAGGCGTCGCCGGTTTTGGCTCGGGCGTCTGCGCCTGGTGGCTTTGGCAAGCTGGGCTGGGGGAACGCGCGCGGTGCGCACATGCCGGCCTTATGGCATTGCTCGAGCTGTTGGCGGCAGCGATGCTGGTGGTGTTCGTATCGAGCGAACTTCCGACGACGGGGTCTCCGCTGGCCCCGGCGGTCTTCTCGCTCGTCATTCTGGTCTTTGCGGGGGAACGGGGACCGACTTCAAGACTGCTCGCAAGCACTCCTTTCGTGTGGCTCGGCATACTCTCATATTCGCTCTACATGATTCACGTCCTTGCCTTGGCGGGTGCCTTGCTGGTCGAACGCCTTGCTACACAGTTCGACGTGGCTCGGGCCATCGTCGGATCGGCTTTCGGTTTCCTCGCGCTGACAGCAGCGATGTCGCTTGCAGCGGCTTGGGTGCTCTGGCGCTTCGTCGAGGCGCCGTCGCGCGCGTGGTCGCGCAAGATCGCCGATTTCTGGGGCGTTGGACGCGAAGAAAGCGTCTCCCCGGCAATGTAGCCACTTTCCCGATCCGCTGGCGGCCTATATCGGGCATTGCATGACTGAATCCACTTATCGCATCCATGGCGCCACCGGTGAATGGGAGGTCGTGATCGGCCTCGAGGTCCACGCGCAGGTGACCAGCAAGGCCAAGCTGTTCTCCGGCGCCAGCACCGAGTTCGGCGCCGAGCCGAACGCACAGGTCAGCCTGGTCGACGCGGCGATGCCTGGGATGCTGCCGGTGCCCAACCGCGAATGCATCCGCCAGGCCGTGCGAACGGGGCTGGCGATCGAAGCGCAGATCAACAAGTGGAGCCGGTTCGACCGCAAGAACTACTTCTACGCCGACTTGCCGCAGGGCTATCAGATCAGCCAGCTCTACCACCCGCTGGTTGGCGAGGGCGCGCTGACGATCGATGCCGACGAGAAAGCCGGCATCGCCGAGGACAAGACGATCGGCATCGAGCGCATCCATGTCGAGCAGGACGCTGGCAAGCTGATGCACGACCAGCACCCGACGATGAGCTACGTCGACCTCAACCGCTCTGGCGTGGCGCTGATGGAAATCGTCAGCCGGCCGGACATGCGCTCGCCGGCCGAGGCCGGGGCTTACGTGCGCAAGCTGCGCTCGATTTTGCGCTATGTCGGCTCGTGCGACGGCAACATGGAAGAAGGCTCGATGCGCGCCGACGTCAACGTCAGCGTGCGCAAGCCCGGCGCGGAGTTCGGCACCCGCACCGAGACCAAGAACGTCAACTCGGTGCGCTTCGTGATGGCGACTATCGAGCACGAGGCGCGGCGCCAGGTCGAAGTGCTGGAGGACGGCGGTGCGATCGTCCAGGAAACCCGCCTGTTCGATCCAGGCACGGGCACCACCCGCTCGATGCGCAGCAAGGAAGACGCGCACGATTATCGCTATTTCCCGGACCCGGACCTGCTGCCACTCGAACTGGACGATGCCTTCGTTGCCGAGTGCCGCGAGAGTCTTCCCGAGCTGCCCGACGCCAAGCGGCGGCGCTATATCGAGGCATTGGGCCTGAGCGATTACAACGCCGCCGTCCTGACCGCCGAAGTCGATACCGCGCGCTGGTTCGAGGCGCTCCTGGCCGAAACCGCGGCCGCCCAGGGCAAGGGCGAGGCCGAGGTCGCCAAGCAGGCCGCCAACTGGCTGATCAGCGAATTCTTCGGCGCGCTCAACAAGGGCGGGCACTCGCTCGCGGATAGCCCGGTGAGCCACCAGCAGGCGGCCGAATTGCTGGCGCTGATCGGGCAGGGGACGATCTCCGGCTCGATCGCCAAGCAGGTGCTCGAAAAGATGCTCGAGACCGGCGACAACGCCGGCGCGATCGTCGAGCGCGAGGGCCTCAAGCAGGAAAGCGACAGCGGCGCGATCGAAGCCGCGGTTGATCAGATCCTCGCCGCCAATGCAGACAAGGTCGCAGACTATCGCGGCGGCAAGCAGGCGCTGTTCGGCTTCTTCGTCGGCCAGACGATGAAGGCGATGCAGGGCAAGACCAACCCGCAGGTCGTCAACGAGGTGCTGAAGGCGAAGCTCGGTTAGGCAGCCGCGCCGGTATCGCCACTATCCGGCGCTCGAGCCCGCGGCTGCGTAGAGTGCGTCGGCGGTTTGCCGGTCCGCCGGAAGAAACGTCTCAAGGACGAGCTCTGATAGCGTGACCTCGAGCGGGGTCCCAAACACCGTCGTCGCGCTCAGCAACGACAGGGTGCCGATTTCGGTCGCGATGCGCAGCGGCACGACAAAGCCCGAAACCTCGGCATTCACCGGCGCGGCCAGTTGCGGCTCGGGGTAGGCCGCCAGTTCCTCGGCAAGATCGACCAAGGCGGCATCGCCGGTGGCAACATTCTGATTGCGCAAGCGCTCGAGCACATGAGCGCGCCATTGCGAAAAGTTGAGTATTCGGCTGGCGAGGCCGGATGGATGAAGGCTGAGGCGCAGGACGTTGACCGGCGGGACAAGCAAGGTGTCGTCTACCTGGCCTATCAGCAGTGCGACGCTGTCGTTCGCAGCCATCATGTTCCAGTGCCGGTCCACCGCCAACGCGGGAAAGGGCTGGTGCGCCTTCAATAAGGACTCGATGGCTGCGCGCGCGTCTGCCAGCGCCGGGTCGTCGAGCGGCAACTGCGAATAGGCCGGAGCGAAGCCGGCTCCCAGCAGGAGCAGATTTCGCTCTCTCAAGGGCACGTTGAGCCGTTCGGCGAGGTGCTGGAGCATGTCCCGGCTGGGTCTGGCGCGGCCCGTCTCCAAGAAGCTGACATGGCGGGCGGATATGTCCGCCTCGAGAGCCAGATCGAGCTGGCTCATCCGCCGCCGCTGGCGCCACTCGCGGAGCTGTTCGCCCACTGGACGGATCATCGTCGCCATGACCCCAGCGCTAACCGATCGCGGCGGGCCGCGCCATTACCTCCAAGGTAATTGAGACGCGCACCATACCGCGCGCATCTGGCTGCGCCACAACAGGAGATGCGGCATGACCAACATTGAGAAGACGAAGTCGATGTGCGAGGCCTTCATGCGGGGCGATATTCCGGCCCTATTCGAGCACTTCGCCGACGATATCGAGTGGGATTACGATTCGCTCAACGACGTGCCGTGGTATCGCCCGCGCCGTGGGAAAGCGGAGGTCGCCGGATTCTTTGAGTGTCTCGCTCAGGTCGAGATGACCCAGTGGGAGCCGACGCTCTATCTGGGAGAAGGCGATCTGGCCGTGGTGGTGCTCGATTCGGATTACCGCATCAAGAGCAACGGACGGCGGGTGGTCTACAAGGACTGCCTGTTGCTTTTCCAGTTCAACGCCGCGGGCAAGCTGGCCCGGTTCAACCATCGGGTGGACTTGTTCCCCGGCTGGCTCGCCTATCACGACAGGTCACCCGATTGTGGGGACGCTAAAGCCGAGATGGCGTTCGGGCTTTGAACGGCATCTCCTTGAATCCTCCCCCGGCAAGCCGGGGGAGGATTCCTCTCAGAGGTCCTTCGCCTCCATATACTCGATCGGCATGCTCAGGGTCTTCAACTGGTCGTCGATCTGCTTGCGGTCGCCGACGACCACGATCAGGAGCTGGTCCGGCTGCAAATATTGCGCCGCCGCGGCGTCGATCGCCTTGGCGTCGATCGCGCGGTAGATTTGCGGCAGCATGGCCTGGTAGTTGTCTGGGCGGCCCAGGCGCTGGTTCTCGAGCAGCGCGCCGAGCACCTGGCCGTTGGTTTCGAAGCGATTGGGCAGGTTGCGTATGTTGCCTTCGGTCACGCGCTGCAGCTCCACCTGGTCGACACCCTTGCTGGCCGGGAAGGCCTTCATGTCCTGCTCGATCAGGCGGATGGAATCCGCCGTGCGGTCGCTCTGCACGGGGGTCATGACGACGAACCCGCGCGGCCCGCGAACCTGGAACAGCGAGCTGGAGATGCCGTAAGTCCAGCCCTTTTCCTCGCGCAGGTCGCTGTTGAGGCGCGAGAGGAAATCGTTGCCGATCACTTCGTTGGCCAACTCCAGCGCTTCCTGACCGGTGCCGGCTCCCTTCAAGGGCAGCACTCTGCCGAACATCAGCACCGATTGCGGCGAGTTCGGCCGGTCGATGACCACGAGGCGCGGCTTCGGCGCCGGGATCGGCGCGTCGATCGTCTTGGTCGGCGCGGGGGTGGCGGGGGCCTTCCAGTCGCCGAACGCCGTTTCCAGCCTGGGCAGCAGATCGGCCATCGTCACGTCGCCGACGACGGTGATCCGTGCGAGATCGGGCCGGAGCCATTTGTCGTGTTCGGCGCGCAAGTCCGCCGGGGTCAATGCCTCGATCACCGCTGCCTTGCCGCTGCCGCCGACCGAGCCGTAAGGATGCTGCGGGCCGTAGATCAGCGGGCGGATCGCGCGCTGCGCGAGCGCGCCGGGGCTGGCCTGCTCCTGGGCGATCTCCGCCAGTCGCTGGTTCTTCACCCGCGCAACGTCGGCCTCGGCAAATTTCGGATGGCGGGCCACGTCGGCCAGCAGCTCGAGCGAGGGCAGCAGGTTGGCGGTCAGCGCGGTCATCGAGACCTGGCTCGAATCCGTCGTGCTGCCGGCGCCGATGCTGGCGCCGAGGCGCTCCTGCTCGGCGGCGATCTGCTCGGCGCTGCGGGTGGTCGTGCCTTCCTCCAGCGCGTCGAGCATCAGCGACTGCACGCCCGCGTGAGCCGGATCGTCGGCCGCGTTGCCGGCATCGAAGGTCAGCGCCACGCTGACCTTGGGAATCGCCGTGCGCCGGGCGAGCGCGACGTCGATGCCGTTCGACAGCCTGGCGTGCTCGACTTGCGGGAAGGTCAGATCCTTGACCTCGGCCACCGGCGGCGCCTCGCGCTTGACGGTGTGGATGTCCGCGACCGGCGTTTTCGGGTCCATCGGCGGCGGCGGCACCTTGCCTTCATCGCCCCAGCCGCCGAGCTGTGCGCCGTCCTCGGTCCGTTCGCCGGGCTTGATCGTGAGGGTGTAGGCAGGTCGGCCGAGCCACTTTTGAAGCGCGGCCTTAACCCGCTGCGGCGTCAGCGCGGCGAGCTGCTCCATCTCCTGCTTGTAGTGCGCCGGGTCGTGGGCATAGAGCTCGCCCTCGGCCAGCGTTGCACCCTTGCCGGAGAAACCGCCGACCAGCTCAAGCGCGCCGATGTTGGCCGAAACGATGTCGGTCGCGGCGCGCAGCAGCTCGTCCTGCGTCGGGCCGTTCTTGACCAGGTCGGCGATCACCGCGTCGAAGCGCTTTTCGGCAGCGGCGACATCGACGCCGGGCTTCACGTCCATCTGCGCCTGGAGGAAGCCGATCTGTTCGTGCTGCTCGACCCCGGCCGTGACCGACACCGCCAACTCGTCGCCCCGCACCAGCGCGTTGTCGAGCCGCGAGCTGGCGAGCCCGCCGAGGACGTAGAGTCCGGCTTCGACCGGCACCTGGTCGGGATCCGTCACCGCCGGTCCCGACCAGGCGCGGATGATCCGCGTTACCGGCACCTGGTCGGTGATCGTCTCGCGCACCGGAGCCTTGAGCGTTACCGGCCCGGCGGCGACTGGCTTGACCTCGGGTCCGCGCGGAATGTCGCCGAACCACCGGGTGACCTTCTCTTTCGCCGTGGCCAGGTCGATGTCGCCGGTGATCGCCAGGACGACGTTGTTCGGCCCGTAGTGGTCGGTGAACCACTTGCGCACGTCGGTGATCCTCGCCGCGTCGAGATCTGCCATCGAGCCGATAGTGCTGTGGCGGTACGGATGGCCAATCGGGAACAGCGCCTGGTTGAGGTGGTATTCGACGAGCCCGTAGGGTTCGTTGTCGCCCTGCCGCTTCTCATTCTGGACCACGCCGCGCTGCTTATCCAGCTTGTCCTGGTTCACCGCCCCGAGCAGGTAGCCCATGCGATCGCTCTCCTGGAACAGCGCGAGGTCGAGCGCGCCGTCGGGCACCGTCTCGATGTAATTCGTGCGGTCGTACCAGGTCGATCCGTTGGTGCTGGTCGAGCCCGCGGCCTCGAGCGGAATGTCGAAGTTGTCGACGTTCTCGCTGCCGCCGAACATCAGGTGCTCGAACAAGTGCGCGAAGCCGGTGCGCCCGCGCGGTTCGTTCTTCGAGCCGACCCGGTAGTAGACGGTGACGCCGACGATCGGCGCCTTGCGGTCGGTGTGGACGATCGTCTCGAGCCCGTTGGGCAGGGTGAAGGTCTGGTACGGAATGTCCACCCGCTCGACGAGCTGCGAGAGCGGCGCGAGCTTCGGCGGCGCGGCCTGCTGCGCGCTCGCGGCGGTGGCGAGCAGGGCGAAGGGCAGGGCGGTAGAAGCGAAGAAGCGGCGCATGAACAGTCCCGTCGAAGAGGAATCGAATGCGGGCTTGCTAGCACGCGCGCGCGCGAAAGGTCAGGCTTTCGACAAACCGCCCATGCTGTCTGACCGGCGCACGGCGTTGACCTTCACCGGCGCGCTCTCCTTCAGCGCGTACATCGCCGCGAAGCCGACCAGGCCGACCCCGGTGAGATACCAGGCGATCGACATCGGGTTGCCGGTGACCTGGAGTAGCCAGCGCACCACCAGCTGTGTCGAGCCCCCGAGGAAAGTGACCGGAAGCGCATAGACGAGAGCGAACGCCCGCGCCCGCACCGCCTTGGGGATGCTCTCGCTGACGGCGGCGTAAACCGCCCCGTACTGGACCGAAGAGAACCACGCGATGACCAGGTTCCCGACGATGAAGCTCAGCGCGCCGCGCTCCGTCGTCAGCCACAGGAAGCACGGCACGATCGAGGCGCAGAGGATCAGCTGCGGTACGAGCATCACGTACTTGCGCCCCTTGCGGTCGCTGATCGCGGCGCCCATCAGGATCGCGAAGATGCCGATGCCGTTGGCGCTGAATTCCGCCGTCAGCGACAGCCGCGTGGAAAGGTGCAGCGTGTCCTGGCCGTACGTGGCCATGTAGTTGGTGATATAGGTTGTGATCGTGCCGCTGCCCATGATCGCGAGGCCGCAGAAGATCGGCCTGGGATAGCTCGAAACGACGTTCCACAGCGCGCGGTACCAAGGCAGGCCGGCGGTCGAATGGATGGGCTCGACCACGGCCGTGTCGGCGTGGTGCACGGTCTCCGGCAGCGAGTTGCGCACCACCAGCGCCACCGGGACGATGACCGCGCCGAGCCCCATCGCGATGCGCCAGCCGTAGTCCGTCAGCTCGCCGGCGCTCATCGCCGAGGCCATGGCGATGCCGACCAGCGGGCCGATGGTGGTGGCGATGTTCTGGCTCGCGCCCTGCCAGCTCATCGAGAACGCGCGCCGGTGCGGGTCGGCGCCTTCCATCATGTAGATCGTCGCCGAGCCAACCTCTCCGCCGAGCGCGAAGCCCTGGATCATCCGCGCGATGACCGCGATCGCCGGCGCGGCGTAGCCGATCCGCGCGTAGCCCGGCGTGCACACGAGCAGCACGATGCCGAGGCCCATCAGGCTCATGCTGATCATCATCGCCGGCTTGCGCCCGACCCTGTCGGCGTAAGTGCCGAGCACGAGAGCGCCAAGCGGACGGGTGAGGAAGCCGACGAAGAACGTCGCCAGCGAGCCCATCAGGCTGAGGTACTTGTCGCCGCCCGCGGGAAAGAAGGTATGGCCGATCTGGATCGCGAAGAACGCGAAGGTGACGAAGTCGTAGAACTCCAGCCCGTTACCGAGCGTCGCTGCGAAGATCGCCCGGCGGCGCTCGCGCGGCGTGAGCGGATGATCGCTGGCGAGAGTGGGCGCTTCCTCGGCCGGAATTTCCATAGGCGTAAGTCCCCCCGGACCCGAAACGAAAGATCGCATGGGAGCGGGCATTTACCTAGCGCTTTCTCGAACCCTGCCGCGCCGTTACAACCGCGCCGCCGGGGCCTTGTGTTGGTAGCATAACACACCATCTGGACCGCGAGAGAGAACGAGGGAAATCCATGAATCTCGAAAAGTTCACCGACCGCGCGAAGGGCTTCCTGCAATCGGCGCAGACCGTGGCGATCCGCATGAACCACCAGCGGATCACCCCAGAGCACCTGCTGAAGGCGTTGCTGGAGGACAAGGAGGGCATGGCTTCCGGCCTGATCCAGCGCGCCGGAGGCAATCCCGCGAAGGCGGTGGCCGACGTCGATGCGGCGCTGGCCAAGATTCCCGCCGTCTCCGGCTCGGGCGCGCAGGCGACGCCGGGGCTCGACAACGATTGCGTGCGGGTGCTCGACCAGGCCGAACAGGTCGCCGACAAGGCCGGCGACAGCTTCGTTACCGTGGAGCGCCTGCTGCTGGCTCTGGCGCTGGGCAAGACCAACGCAGCGGGCCAGGCGCTCAAGGCCGCTGGCGTCACGCCCGAAGCGCTCAACGGCGCGATCAACGATCTTCGTGGCGGGCGCGAGGCGCATTCGGCCAGCGCCGAAAACGCCTACGACGCGATGAAGAAATACGCCCGCGACCTCACGCAAGCGGCGCGCGACGGCAAGCTCGACCCGGTCATCGGCCGCGACGAGGAGATCCGCCGCACGATCCAGATCCTCGCCCGGCGGACCAAGAACAACCCGGTGCTGATCGGCGAGCCCGGCACCGGCAAGACCGCGGTGGTCGAAGGCCTCGCCCTGCGCATCGCCAACGGCGACGTGCCCGACAGCCTCAAGGACCGCGCGCTGATGTCGCTCGACATGGGCAGCCTGATCGCCGGAGCGAAGTACCGCGGCGAGTTCGAGGAACGGCTCAAGTCGGTACTCGACGAGGTCAAGGGCGCCGAAGGCCACATCATCCTGTTCATCGACGAGATGCACACCCTGATCGGCGCCGGCGCCAGCGAAGGCAGCATGGACGCGGGCAACCTGATCAAGCCCTCGCTCGCCCGCGGCGAGCTGCACTGCATCGGCGCGACCACGCTCGACGAGTACCAGAAGTACGTCGAGAAGGACGCCGCGCTGCAGCGCCGTTTCCAGCCGGTGTTCGTCGACGAGCCGACAGTGGAGGACACGATCTCGATCCTGCGCGGGCTCAAGGAGAAGTACGAGCTGCACCACGGCGTGCGCATTACCGACGGGGCGATCGTCGCCGCGGCGCAGCTTTCCAACCGCTACATTTCCGACCGCTTCCTGCCCGACAAGGCGATCGACTTGATGGACGAGGCGGCGAGCCGCATCCGCATGGAAGTCGAAAGCAAGCCCGAGGAGATCGAGGGGCTCGACCGGCGGATCATCCAGCTCAAGATCGAGGAGCAGGCGCTCGGCAAGGAGAAGGACCAGGCGAGCAAGGATCGCCTCGCCGCGCTGCGCGAAGAGCTCTCCGGGCTCGAGGAACGCTCCGCCGAGCTGACCACCCGCTGGCAGAACGAACGCGACAAGATCGCCGCCGAGGGCAAGATCAAGGAAGAGCTCGACCAGGCGCGCATCGAGCTGGAGCAGGCCCAGCGCATCGGCGACCTCGCCAAGGCCGGCGAGCTGCAATACGGCCGCATCCCCGGCCTCGAGAAGGCGCTCGCCGAGGCGCAGGGGGCGGGCGAAAACGCCTTGCTGCGCGAGGAAGTGACCGAGGACGACATCGCCAGCGTGGTCAGCAAGTGGACCGGCATCCCGGTCGACAAGATGATGGAAGGCGAGCGCGAGAAGCTGCTCCACATGGAAGACGCCATCGGCAAGCGGGTGATTGGCCAGGAAGCGGCGGTGACCGCGGTATCCAAGGCCGTCCGCCGCGCCCGTGCCGGCTTGCAGGACCCGAACCGGCCGTTGGGGAGCTTCCTGTTCCTCGGCCCCACCGGCGTCGGCAAGACCGAGCTGACCAAAGCGCTCGCCGGGTTCCTGTTCGACGACGACAACGCGATGGTCCGCATCGACATGTCGGAATACATGGAGAAGCACGCCGTCGCCCGTCTGATCGGCGCCCCGCCGGGCTATGTCGGTTACGAGGAAGGCGGTGCACTAACCGAAGCGGTTCGCCGCCGCCCCTACCAGGTCGTGCTGTTCGACGAGGTCGAGAAGGCCCACCAGGACGTGTTCAACGTGCTGCTGCAAGTGCTCGACGACGGCCGGCTGACAGACGGCCAGGGCCGCGTGGTCGATTTCTCGAACACGCTGATCATCCTCACCAGCAACCTCGGCAGCCAGTTCCTCTCGCAGCTCGAGGAAGGGCAGGACGTCGAGGGCGTCGAGCCGCAAGTGATGGAAGTCGTCCGCGCGCATTTCCGCCCGGAATTCCTCAACCGCCTCGACGAGATCATCCTGTTCCACCGCCTCAGCCAGGCGAACATGGCCCCGATCGTCGATATCCAGGTCGCCCGGGTGCAGAGGCTGCTCAAGGACCGCAAGATCGAGCTCGACCTGACCGACGCCGCCCGCCGCTGGCTCGGCCGGGTTGGGTATGACCCTGTGTATGGCGCGCGGCCGCTGAAGCGCGCGGTGCAGCGGTACTTGCAGGACCCGCTGGCGGAGAAGCTGCTGGCGGGGGAAATCCCGGACGGCAGCACGGTCAGGATCGACGAGGGGGATGGGGAATTGAAGATCGCGGTGGGGTGAGGTGAGGGGTGTGGATGCGGCCCCTTCCGAACGCCCGAAGCGTTTCCCGTTATCGGCGGGCAGGTCGATGCCGCAGCAACACAACCTACCCTTTTCGTCATTCCCGCGAAAGCGGGAACCCAGTCGGCTCTTATGGTGCGTTAGATGCGACTGGGTTCCCGCTTTCGCGGGAATGACCATTTGGGTTGGCTTGATTGCGCTTTCCTACCTCGCCAAGGTGCCGGGGCGATGAGCAGTCTTAGCCCCTTACACATGCGGACTGTGGATCAACTTGTCGATTTCATTCGGGGGCCGGGGTACGTTCTGGATTTCTCAGACCGCACATTTTCTCAATTCTTCTCGTCTGAATTGAACGTCGACATTGATCTGCCGGAGTATGCGACAATTGGTCGCTCGAAGGGAAAGAGGCTCCGCCGATTCCTTGAGCTGGCTCATGACCCTACTGCCGCGCGTACTCTACGAGCGCTCTGGGAGCATCGTTGTCACCACATCAACGAAGGGCTGAAGGACTCAGTTGCGAACGCGGAAGGGAAATATCGAGGGCTCCTCGCGGTCTTAGGTGGGACCGTGCACGAGCCTCCCGCTGAGCAAAAGCCAACGCTCGATCACGCAAAGATGACCGCGCTCAAGAATGAGGTCATCGAGCTTACCAAACTGCCACCGCATCCACGCGGCTACGCATATGAACGCTTTCTCACATCGTTGTTTGATCTCTTCGGGTTGAAACCGCGAGAACCCTTCCGAAATCGGGGCGAGCAAATCGACGGGAGCTTTGTGCTTGGCAATGAGACGTATCTCTTTGAAGCGAAGTGGCAAAACGAGTTGGTTGGAAATGCCGAACTCCATGCCTTTGAAGGGAAGTTGAGCCAAAAAGCCGCTTGGGCACGCGGACTCTTCATTGCCCACAACGGCTTTAGTGAAGCGGGCTTGCATTCGTTCGGCCGTGGGAAGCGGACGATCTGCATGACCGGACTCGATCTATTTGAGATGCTCGATCGCGGCATTCCGCTCGATCAGGTGCTGGACAGGAAGGTGCGTCGCGCGGCCGAAAACGGACAGCCACACACTGCGGTTCGTGATCTCTTTTAGACGGTTGAACGAAGAGCTTACTGGGTTCCCGCTTTCGCGGGAATGACGAAGGGTGTGGGGTGCGTGAAAGCATCTTACTTGGCCGACAAAGAGAACTTATGGGCAACAGTTGGGGATGAGCACCCCACCTGTAGTTCGTCATCCCCGCGAAAGCGGGGACCCAGTCGGCTCAAGCGGCTCAAACCCGAAGTCCTCGGCGAGGTCCCGCCAGCCGAGGTTGTCCCGCTCGATCAGCTCCATCTTCCACCGGCGGAGCCATTTCTTGATGCGCTTCTCGCGCACGATGGCGTGCTCCATCGTCGCGTGCTGCTCGAACCAGACGAGGCGTTTGATCGCGTGTTGGCGGGTGAAGCCGTCGAACGTGCCCTCGCGGTGCTGGTGGATGCGCTGGAGCAGGTTTGAGGTGACGCCGGTGTAGATCGCGCCGTTCTTGCGGTTGGCGAGGAGGTAGACAGTGGGTTGGAACTCGCGTTGCACCGCGAGAGCCTACTGGGTTCCCGTGTTCGCGGGAATGACGAACATGGGGGAATGGGTTCGATCTGGATTGAATTGACTGGGAAATCCCTTCTCTTTCTGCAAATCGTCATCCCCGCGAACGCGGGGACCCGGTCGGCTCTAAAGTCGGCGCTTCATTTTGTAGGATTTCGGCCGCCGAAAGCCCTTTCCTACATCCCCCCGATTGTGCCTTAAGCTCATCGATGAGCACCACCGCACCCGACAAGTCCGTCCTCCCCGATCCCGCCTATCACTGGACCACCCTCAAGGCCCGTGTCTTCCTCGGCGCGCTGGCCGACCTCGGCCGCGTCGGCGAGGCGGCGCGCATGGTGGGGATGAGCCGGCAGTCGTCCTATCGCCTGCGCGCGCGGCTCGGCGAGGGCAACGTGTTCGCGCGGGCATGGGACCGGGCGCAGGCTGAGGGGCGGACGAAGCGCCGGGCGCGCCGGCGGGCGGCGGCGAAAGTGACGGCCTTGCCGCCCGAAAGCGACGTTTTCGGTCTCGGAAGGTGACCGGCGCGGCGGCCAAGGCGACGGGTGGCGCGCAGAAGGCGACGCTCCGCGCTGCAAGGTGACGGAATCCGGCCGGCAAGGTGACGGAATCCGGGGTTCCAGCCCCGGACCCCGTCAAGATAGTCAACTTCGCGGCAACTTCGGGCGGTTACTCGCGCCGCGGCTCGCCGGGGTTCTGCGGGGCGGCGCTGACCTGCGTGTCGCGGCTGACGTCGAGCCGCGCCCCCGCCGGGAACGCGCCGCCGGGTCCGGTGCCGACGGTGCTCACGCCCGCCCCGGGCCGGCCGAGCGTAACGGTGTTGCCGGCGGAATTGTCGACCACCAGCTTGACCCACAGGTTGTCGCCGTCCTTGAACCACGAGGTCGCCTTGGCGCCGCGCAGCGCGTCCAGGCTGGTCTGCTGCACGCCCCCGGCGGCACTGGTGAATCCGGGCAGCTGGAAGATGACCGACGAGCCGTCGTCCATTTCGTTGAGGGTGAGCGACAGGTCCCTGCGCGCGGTCTCGATCCGCACCTCGGCGCCGCTGCGGACGGTGGTCTGCCCGGTGTATTCCCAGCGCCGGCCGTTGCGGCTGAGCATGACCGGATCGACGATCGGTTCACCACCGAAGCCGAAGTTGCCGCCGACGGCGAAATGGCCGAAGTCGCCTTTGCACACCGCCGCGCCCCAGGTCGGCTTGATCTGGCAGTCCTGCTCGTCGTCGGCGATGCCGTTGTCGAGCACGATGTAGGAGTTGGGCACGCCGCCGACCGAGCCGTCCTTGTCGTGGATCGCCGCGCCGCGCCAGGCGTTGCTGCGGCCGAAATCCGAGGCCCAGCGCCGCATTCGCGGCGGGAAGCCCACGGGCTTGGAGTTGACGAACTTGGCGCCTTCGATGGCGTTCTCGGTGCTCATCCCGAAGCTGGTGTACATGAGGTAGGAAACCGCTTCGGAATCGCGCTCCGCGTTGGGCTGGAAGTTGACGAAGGTGGTGTTCTCCACGTCGTGGCGCAGGTCGTAGTACTCGTAACCACGAATCGGGAAATCGGGGATGTCGGTCTTCGGCAGGCTGCGGCCGTAGGCCACTTCGGCCGGGGTCCTCGGGTTGCCGACGTTGGCGCTTTCGCCGACGAACACCGAGTCCACCACGCGCGAGGTATAGGGCGCTCGGCCGACCGCCGAGGCCGCGTGAGTGAAGCCGATCGCGTTGTCGGCAACGCGCAGGTTCTTGAACAGGTGCAGCTCGCCCCGGCCCCACACGGCGCCGTTGCGGTTCTTGTAGGCGGTGAAGTTCTCGAACACCGAGCCTTTCGGCGCGCTCTTCGGGTCGGCCGGATTGGTGAAGGCGAAGTGGTAGTTGCTGCCGCCGACGCTGAAGGTGCCGTCGGCCTTGGGCCCGCGGTCGAACATCAGGCCGTCGTAGTTGGAGTGCGAGGTGTTGCCCCTGAACTCCCGCACCGGGGTGCGGCGCGGCCAGGTACTGTCGCTGCCCGCCTTGTCGAGGAACGCGCCGGTGGGATGCTCGGGCAGGGCGAACCAGAAACCGGTCGATTCCGAGCCGGCGGCGACGTTGTCGATGTAGCTGTTGTCGGGGTTGGTGACCCAGAAGCTCGACGCGGTGTTGTCCGACGGGATCAGGACGTCCTTGGCCTTCTGGCCGGCCGCTCCCAATCCGCGTTCCTCGGCCGATGCCACCGCGCCGAGATTCGTCGGCTCGCAGGGCTTTCCGTCAGGGTGGCACTTGGTGAGGATCGCCAGGTTGTGGACGAACTGGTTGCCGTGCTCGACCGCGTCCTCGAGGAAGAAGCAGTGGCCGACGTTGTTGTAGGTGACGTTGTTCTCGATCCTGAGGTCGTTGGTGCCGTGGACGGTCAGGCAGCGGCTGTAGGTGTCGTGGATCGAGGAGTTCTCGAAATACTGCCCCTTGGCATCGCCGACGATGTGCCAGTGCATCGGGTAACGGGCGAGGTGCATGTTCTGGCCCATGCGGTTGAGCTCGACGCCGGAGATGTGCACCTCGGACCCGGCCATCGCCATGATATGCCCGCCGAAGTAGCTCTGCTCGGCATCGTCCGACGCCTGGATCCTGATGTTGCGGGTCAGGAGGCCGACCTCGCCGCGCTCGTCGACGCCGTAGGTGACCTCGCCGAAGTGCATGTAGGCGAGGGGCTTATCGAGCGTGAGCGCGTTGCCACTGACGGCGGTGATCGTGCGCTCCTCGGCCTGGTGCGGATCGAAGTCGGTCGAGGCGAGCACGATCACGTCGCCCTTGCGCCAGCCGGCGGCGTTCAGCACCTCGATCTTCGAGGCCCCGGCCTTGGCTGTGCCGGCGAGCTTGGTCCAGGTGTTGGTCCGGTCGCCGTGCAGCTCGAGGGTGCCGTTGAGCATCATGATGCCGCGGTCGCCCATCGTGTTGATGTCTTCGTTAGGCACGGTGTCGGTCAGGGTGATCGTCGCCTTGTGCGTGTAAGGCCGGGCCTCGCTGCCGATGTCGAACTCGCCGCCCGACAGATAAATCCAGTCGGTCGTGAGGCCGAGGTCGCGGTCGGGTGCAAAGCTCAGCTTGCCGTTGATGGTCAGGCTGCGCAGCGCCGGCGGCGTAACGTCGAGGACGATCGCCTTGTCTCGGCCGATCGTCACCGCATCGCCCGCCCGCGGCACCTTGCCGTCCGGCCACGAGGCTGGATCGGACCAGCGCAACCAGTGAACCGCCGCAGGCGCCGCCTTGGCCGGCATGTCCATGTGCGCGTGGGCGTCCGGAGCCTCCGCTTCGGCCGCAGCGCCGAGTAAGAGAACCACGGGAAGCAGCAATGCCCGAAGCAGCCGAGATTGGATGCGCATAAACTTGACCCCTCCGTCTGGCCTTAGGATTGGGCTTGCCGGCTGACTTCGACGCTGGTGCCACCGGCGCCGGGGCCTGCGATGCGGGCGCCCTCACCGGTCGAGACGACCTTCACCCACAGCGCGTCTTTGCCCTTGTAGTAAGAAGTGGCGTCGGCCCCGCGCAGCGCATCGAGGCTGTCTAGCGGCGTGCCCGAGGCGGCCGTGACGAACCCCGGCAACTCGAAGATTACCCACGAACCCTTGTCGAGTTCGCTGAGGCGCAGGGCCACGGAAGGCCGTTCGGTGACCAGCTTGATCTCGGTGCCGGCACGGACGTTGGTGTCGCCCGCCAACGTGAACTCCTTGCCGTCGCGGCTGAGAACGACCGGCGGCTGGGGAGGCCCAGCGGGCCGGCCGAACGGCGGCCCGCCAGGACCGGCCGCGGGCCGAGGAGCGGGGGCAGCGCCCGCACCGGTGGCTGCCCCTCTCGCAGGGCCTGCGCCGGGCCGGCCGCCGAAGCCGGGGAGGCCGGGGCCGCCGAGCGCGCCGACGGTGAAGCGTCCGACATCGCCCTTGCACACTGCGGCGTTCCAGGTCGGCTTGATCTCGCAGGCGTTGTCGATGGCCACAGCGTTATTTTCGTCGTTGATGAGGATGAAGGAGTCCGCGACGCCGGTGACCGAGCCGTCGAGGTCGTGGAACACCGAAGTCTTGTAGCTCCCGTTGCCGTAATCGTCGTTGCTCCACTTGTGCTCCAGCGGCGGGAAATAGACCGGCTTGGCGTTGACGAACTTCGCGTGCTGGACGGTGTTGTTCGAGCTCATCCCGAAGCTGGTATAGAGCAGGTACGAGATCGCGCCCGTCTTGCGGGTGGCGTTGTCCGCGAAATTCACGAACGTGTCGTTGTCCAGGTGGTGCAGGTAATCGTAGAATTCGTACCCGCGGATCGGGAAATCCGGGACTTTGGGCTCCGGCAAGCTGCGGCCGTAGGCCACTTCCGTCGGCGCGCTCGGATTGCCGATGTTGCCGCTCTCGCCGACGAACACCGAATCGACCACGCGTGAGGTGAAGTCCGAATTGCCGAAGTTGCCCGACGCATGCGTATAGCCGATCGCGTTGTCGGCCAGCTTCAGGCCCCTGAAGGTGTCCTCCTCACCGCGGGCCCAGATGCCGCTGTTGCGGTTCTTGTAGCTGGTGAGACCCGCGAAGACGGTCTCCACCACGGGGCTCTTCGGGTCGGAGGGGTTGGCCAGGGCCATATGGCCGCCGGGCCCGAAATGGCCGTCAGACCTGGGGCCGCGGTCGAACATGAACCCGTCGAAGTTAGAGTGCGAGGTGTTGTCCCTGAACTCGCGCAAGCGGGTGCTGCGCGGCCAGATATCCTCACTACCCGCCTTGTTCAGGAACGCGCCCGTCGGATGCTGCGGCGTCGCCAGCCAGAAGCCGGTCGCTTCCGATCCCGCGGCGACGTTGTCGATGTAGGTGTTGTCCGGATTGGTGATCCAGAAGCCCGACGCGGTGTTGTCCGACGGGATCAGGACGTTCTTGGCGTCCTGGCCGGCCAGCTTGAAGTTCTTGCCGTCCGGCTCCGCACCGAACGGGCCGAGGTCGGTCGGCTCGCACGGCTTGCCGTCGGGATGGCACTTGGTGAGGATCGCCAGGTTGTGGACGAACTGGTTGCCGTGCTCGACCGCGTCCTCGAGGAAGAAGCAGTGGCCGACGTTGTTGTAGGTGACGTTGTTCTTGATCACGAGGTCGTTGGTGCCGTGCACCGTCAGGCAGCGGCTGTAGGTGTCGTGGATCGAGGAGTTCTCGAAGTACTGGCCCTTGGCATCGCCGACGATGTGCCAGTGCATCGGATAGCGGGCGAGGTGCATGTTCTGGCCCATGCGGTTGAGCTCGATGCCCGAGATGTGCACCTCGGAGCCGGCCATCGCCATGATGTGCCCGCCGAAGTAGCTCTTCTCGGCATCGTCCGAGGCCTGAATCTTGATGTTGCGGGTGAGGAGCCCGACCTCGCCGCGCTCGTCGACGCCGTAAGTGACTTGCCCGAAGTGCATGTACTGGAGAGGCTTGTCGAGCGTCAGCGCATTGCCGCTGACGGCGGCGATGGTCCGCTCCTCGGCCTGGTGCGGGTCGAAGTCGGTCGAGGCCAGCACGATCGTGTCGCCCTTGCGCCAGCCGGCGGCATTGAGGACCTGGATCTTCGAGGTCCCGGCCTTCGCGGTCTGCGCGAGCTTGGTCCAGGTGTTGCTGCCGCGGTCGCCGTGCAGCTCGAGGGTACCGTTCAGCATCATGATGCCGCGGTCTCCCATCGTGTTGATGTCTTCGCCCGGGACCGTGTCGGTCAGCGTGATCGTGGCGTTGTGCCTGTAGGGCTTCGCCTCGCTGCCGATGTCGAGTTCGCCGCCCGAGAGGTAAATCCAGTCGGTCGTGAGGCCGAGGTCGCGGTCGGGTGCAAAGCTCAGCTTGCCGTTGATGGTCAGGCTGCGCAGCGCCGGCGGCGTAACGTCGAGGACGATGTCCTTGTCTCGCCCGATCGTCACCGCATCGCCCGCTCGCGGCACCTTGCCGTCGGGCCACGAGGCTGGATCGGACCAAAGCAATCTCCTGACCCCAGACAGGGGAGGGACCGCGCCTTCGTCCATGTGCGCGTGAACCTGACTCTCCTGAGCCTCAGCCGCGATCCCCACGCCGAGTAAAAGGGGCGCTGGAAGAAGCCACGAAATAAGCAACAGCCGAGATTGGATGCGCATGATGTCGATCCCCTCCGTCGGGGCTCTGAGTCCCCAAGTCATTTTGGACTTTTGCAACGAAGAGGCGGATTTGCCAACAGCGTGTGCCGAGGGAAATTGCAATTGATTGTAACAGCGTCCGTGTCTCTGAAGTCAGCCTGCTCTCCGGAAGCGGTCCCGGAAAGGTTGGATCTGGCGGCGGCAGAAGACGCGCGTCAACTCGTCACTCAGGATCGCCTTTCCAGACCTGCCGCCTCGACCGACGTGTCGAAAGGGAACTCGGCGCTAGGCCCTCTCGCCCACTCGCTCGAGCTCCTGGCTGCTCAGCGGCTCAACCAGGCGGACGCCCGCTCGCCCCGCGGTGGCCCAGCGGACCGCGCCGCAGCGGGTGACGCCGTTTTCGGCGATCAGCTTGAGCAACATGCCGGGCACCAGCGTTCCGTCGTGCGCCAGGCCCATGCCGCGCGGCGAGACGTCGGTAATCCTCACTGGCCGGATGCCGTTCTCGCCGTAGCTCGTCGCCCGGGTCATTGTCTCCAACCGCAGAGCGTCGCGCCGGTCCTCGCGCTTCAGTTCGGCGCCCGTGCGCAGTAGCGCTGCGCAATCGATGGGCCGGTCGAACTCGATCCCGCAGCGCCCGTCCTCGCTCCACGACACCGCGCCGTGGATCGCGAGGCGCTCCGACAGCTTGACGAGAACGCGCTCCCCCAGCGCCAGGCGCCAATGCGTGTCCAGCTTGATACCGGTGTCGGAGATGTTGCGCGCGCGAAACAGGCCGGCGTTTTCGCCGCGCACCACCTTCACGTTGAAGCATATCGTGCGAAATCGCGGCCTCGTGCGTCGGTCAAGCCTGGCATAAGAAGTATTCGCCAATCCGCGCTCGACGGATGGTACTGGATCAGCCGACATGGAAATCCCCTTTCCAGTCATTTGCATGTGGTCGAGGCGTGCGGAATTGGCGCACGCTGCTCTCCCACGTGGGTGGCTAACCCAATTTATTGCTGGCGGTTCCGGATGCCGAAGAGAAAAACAATTATTAAGCGGGACTACCTAAGAATAGGGTAAACTTTTATTTACCATATTATTCGGACAAATTCAGAACTACAAACTCGATGGGAATGTTTCTGACGGTTCTCCTGGACAGACCGTTATCCCAGTCCGGCGAGCAGTTCCTGCAGCATCGGGCGCAGCCGGCGCAGCTCGGCGCGATGGCTTTGCGAGAGATCTTCGAGCACCGTCTCGCCGCGCTCGTGCAGCCTGAGCCGGACCTGACGCTTGTCCGCGTCGCCGGTCTCGCGCCGCAACAGTCCCTGCTCCTCCATCCGCTGCACCAACTCGGAGGTGCTGTGCGGGCGCAGGAACAGGCGTTCGGCCAGCTCGCCCACTCGCAGCGTGCCGCCGGGCCCAGCGCGGATCGCAAGCAACGCCTGGTGCTGTCGCGGGGTCAGCCCAGCCTGCTGCGCCGCAGCTTCGGAATAACGGACGAACTTGCGCAGCTCGTGGCGAAAGCCGGCCAGCATGGCGTAGTCGCCGTCACTGATTTTCCCCATTGGCGTGATGCCCTTGCGCTATATCGTATTACGACATAATTGCGCGCCGCATGACTGGCAATGCAAAGCTCGACGCCCGCGTCGCGGGGCAGGGTTCGCCTGTGGGTGCGCCCAATCGCCCGCGGCTCGCCGATCACAACGCCGACGTGCGCATGGTCCTGCTCGCTGCGATGGCGTTGGCCACGGGCACCGGCGGCGCTGCCGCCGCCTGGGTGCTGCTCCATCTGATCGGGCTCACGACCAACCTGTTGTGGTACCAGAAGATCTCGTGGGCGATGGTCTCGCCCGCCGCCGCCGCAAGTGGGCCGCTGACGATCGTCATCCCGGTGGTTGGCAGCCTGGCGATCGGGATGATGGCCCGTTTCGGATCGGACAAGATTCGTGGCCACGGTATCCCGGAGGCAATCGAGGCGATCCTTTACGGCGAAAGCAAGCTGAGCCTGAAGGTCGCGCTCCTAAAACCCATCTCATCGGCGATCTCGATCGGCAGTGGCGGACCGTTCGGCGCCGAGGGCCCGATCATCATGACTGGCGGGGCAATCGGCTCGCTGTTCGCCCAGCGTTTTCACCTGACAGCCGCCGAGCGCAAAACGCTGCTCGTGGCCGGCGCGGCGGCGGGCATGACGGCGATCTTCGGCACGCCCTTCGCGGCGATCCTGCTGGCGGTCGAGGTGCTGCTGTTCGAATGGAAGCCACGCAGTTTCGTGCCGGTGGTGACCAGCGTGATCGTCGCTTTCGCCTGGCGGCCATGGCTGATCGGGGAGGGGCCACTATTTCCGGCCAACTGGCACCTCCCCGGTTCGGGCACGAGCCTGCTGCTGGCCGCCGGCGTCGGCGCCATGGCCGGCCTACTGGCCTGTGCGATCTCCAAGGCGCTCTACCTGATCGAGGACGCCTTCCACCGCCTGCCGCTGCACTGGATGTGGTGGCCGGCGCTGGGCTCGCTCGTCGTCGGCCTCGGCGCGCTCGTCGAGCCGCGCGTGCTCGGGGCGGGCTACGACACGATCCAAGCGCTCGTGAGCGGTTCGCTGGTGGTGAGAGCCATTGTTCTGCTGCTGTTGGTCAAGGGTATCGTCTGGCTCGCCGCGCTCGGCTCGGGCACTTCGGGCGGCATCCTCGCCCCGCTGCTGATCATCGGCGGCGCGGCGGGCGCACTCGCCGGATTCTGGCTTCCCGGCGGCAGCGGGCCGTGGGCGATGATCGGCATGGCCGGTATGATGAGCGCCTCGATGCGCGCGCCCCTGACCTCGGCGCTGTTCGTCGCCGAGCTGACTGGGCGGTTCGATGCCTTGCCCGAAGCCATCGCCGGGTCGGGCATCGCTTTCGCGTTTGCGGTGCTGCTCCTTCGCCGCTCGATCTTGACTGAGAAGATCAGTCGCCGCGGCCGCCACATAAGCCAGGAATTCGCGGTCGACCCGCTCGCGCTGAGCCTGGCGCGCGACGTCATGACGGCGGATCCCGTCACGCTACCGGCCGACCTGCCCGTGGCCGAAGCGCTGCTGTTCTTCGAGCGCGAAGCGGTTCACCGCAGCTATCCGGTGATCGACGAAGCGGGCCGCCCGGTCGCCCTCGTGTCCCGCGCCGATGCGCTCCGTTGGCGCCAGGAGCCGGAAGGGCTCGACGGCACGCTTGGCGAGACTTTATCCGACGTTTCCCTGCCGCATGTCACCCTCGACACCCCGTCCGACGCGATCGCCAACCTGATGATCGCGGAAAACTCCGGCCGCGTCTGCGTGACCGGCCCCGACGGCCGCCTCGCCGGCATCGTCGCCCGGCGTGACCTGCTGCGATCGCGCGCCGTGGCGCTGCATGGTGAAAGGATGCGCTCGCGCGGGTGATCTCGTCTTCCTCTGGCCCGTTCGCCGCGGAGCGGCTAAGCGGCGCGGCGAGAGAGACAGGAGACAGCCCGCATGAAGATTGACAGTTCCATCGCCGCGGTCGTCACCGGCGGGGCCTCGGGTCTCGGCGAGGCGAGCGCGCGGGCGCTGGCGGCCAAGGGCGCCAAAGTCGCCATCTTCGACTTGAACGAGGAACGCGGGCAGGCCGTCGCCAAGGACATCGGCGGGACGTTCTGCCAGGTCGATGTGTCGGACGAAGCCTCGGTCGACGCCGGCTTCGCCAAGGCGCGCGCGGCGCATGGCCAGGAGCGGGTGCTGGTATGCTGTGCCGGCATCGGCACCGTCGGAAAGACCGTCAGGCGCGACCGCGAGACTGGGGCGATCAGCCACTATCCGGTCGAGCAGTTCATGAAGACGATAAAGGTCAACCTGCTGGGGACCTTCCAGTGCGTCGCCAAGGCGGCCGCCGGCATGATGACGCTCGAGGGTCTGGAGGACGGCGAGCGCGGGGCGATGGTGATAACTTCCAGCGTCGCCGCCGAGGATGGGCAGATCGGCCAGGTCGCCTATGCCGCCTCGAAAGCTGCGGTGATGGGCATGACCTTGCCGATCGCGCGCGACTTCATGGAGGAAGGCATTCGCATCAACGCCATCCAGCCGGGCATATTCGCCACCCCGCTGCTGGCCGGCCTGCCCGAAAAGGCGCAGGAATCTCTCGCCGCGGCGGTGCCGTTCCCCAAGCGGCTCGGCAGGCCTGAGGAATACGCGGGGCTAGTGCTGACGTTGATCGAGACCGGCTACTGCAATGGCGCCAGCGTGCGGCTTGACGGCGCGATTCGCATGGCGCCGAAGTAGGACGAGAGCTTGGCCGGCTGGCATATCGGCGTCATCGGCGGCTCGGGGCTCTACGCCCTCGACGGGCTGGAGGACGCGCAGCAGATCGCTGTCGCCAGCGCGTTCGGCGAGCCGTCGTCGGCGGTGACGCTGGGGCGCATCGGGCCGGTCAAGTTCAGCTTCATTGCCCGTCATGGCGAAGGGCATCGGCTTTCGCCGAGCCACGTCAATTATCGCGCCAACATCGACGCGCTCAAGCGCTGCGGCGTCACCGACTTGCTGGCGATTTCGGCGATCGGTTCGCTCAAGGAAGAGCTGGCACCGGGCACGTTCGTCGCGGTCGACCAGTTGATCGACCGCACGCTGGGGCGCGAGCGGAGCTTCTTCGGCGAGGGCGTGGTCGCCCACGTCGGCTTCGCCGATCCGGTCTGCCCGCGGCTGGCGAAGTTCGCTGCCGATGCGGCGAAAAAAGCGGGAGCCAAGGTCCATCGCGGCGGCACCTATGTCGCGATCGAAGGTCCGCAGTTCTCGACCCGGGCGGAGAGCTTGCTTTATCGTCAGTGGGGCGCCGACGTGATCGGCATGACCGCGCTGCCCGAGGCGCGACTCGCGCGTGAGGCCGAGTTACCTTACGCGCTTCT
>Ga0105246_10000171_pt1 | contig 31499 bp, 27 predicted proteins | sample KBSM64metaG_FD_99694 | JGI IMG/M metagenome (GOLD analysis project Ga0105246, IMG submission 99694) | Miscanthus rhizosphere microbial communities from Kellogg Biological Station, Michigan, USA - KBS M6-4 metaG | ecosystem: Host-associated > Plants > Roots > Rhizosphere > Soil | place... | reverse complement strand
CGGATAGAGCCCGCCACATCCGCCGCCTCATCTGTGCTGATCCAGAGTCCCTCTTCCGGCATATGAATTGGGCTCTTACTCGCCACGCTGCTCAGGCCATTTTATGCCGAGGCGCTCGCAAGCTTTATCAAAGATTAGTCTACCGTCTTCCGGCAAACATTCTGGAGCCATCGATTCCCAATCATCTTCGCCTAACTCTTGGATGATGCCGATGTCAGCGGTGCAATCCGTGTTGAAATATACCGTAACGATCAAAGGATTCTCGTCGGACTCTTGCCACAGAACTTCGGACGCCATTTCCATGTATGTGTCCGGCTTAGGACCGCGCCACCAACCTTCTTCAGAGACGATTTCCCCGGCTAATCCCTCTGCTCGGAGCTCTGAGAGATAGGGTTCGGGGTCAAAGACCAAACCGAATTGTCGCGCGACACGTCGTTTCACTTGATCGGTCGTGAGGGGTTGGCCCTCGATCAAAGCGCAGTAAACCCGCCACTTCGCTTCTGCATCGGTGACGGCGACCATTACGCGTCTCCACTCAGCTCCGGCCCATCATACTCGATCGCCTTCGCCGCCGCGCCCGACAGAATAAACCCGATCGGCCGCTCGGCTTCCTCGGTCAGGTGGCCGATCAGGCCGGCGGTGCGGCACAGCAGGCCGATGCCCTTCAGCGCCGCGAGCGGGAAGCCGATGTCGAGCATGATCGAGGGGATCGCGGCGTTGACGTTGATCGGCAGGTCGCGGCCGATCGTCTCGGGCAGGGCGGCCTTGAGCGCGCGCATCATCGCCACGTGCTCGCCGCTGGCGCCGCGCGCGTCGGCCATCTCGAGCAGGCGATTGGCGCGCGGGTCGCCGCCGGCGTGCTGCGGGTGGCCGAAGCCGGGGATCGCCTTGGTCGTCTGCCGCAGCTTTGTAATGTTGCGCACCGCCACCGCGTGGAGGTCGTCGCCGGTCGCCCGCTGGTCGGCGACACATGTCGCGTAGAACCGCCCCGCCACTTCCGCGCTGCCTAGCACGACCGAGCCGCAGCCGAGCAGCCCGGCGGCGACCGCGCCCTGCAGGGCCTCGGGCGCGGCGGCGTAAGTCATCCGCGCGGCGACGACGCTCGGCACCAGGCCGTGCTCGGCCAGCGCCACCAGCGCCGCGTTGGTGAACCAGGTCTGCTGCTCGCTCGGCATCTGACCCGTGACGAGCAGCCAGAAGTAGCTGGTGAAGTCGATCTGCCCCATCAGCTCGTTCACCAGGTCGCGCCCGCGCACGGTGATGCTCTCGGCGTCGGAGGTGCAGATGGCGGTGTAGGGCGCGTCCTGCTTGCCGATGCGCATGTGGGTCTCCCTGGTTGGTCGCGATGCTTTGCCCCATCTCACCATGTTCCGTCACCCTGAACTTGTTTCAGGGTCCATTCGCCGGCCCGCGCGGAGCCCTCCTGCGGGCGCCGCGCTCGCCGCAACGGAGCCGAAACGCGACGCTCCGGCCGCCGGCCTGCTCCGGAGCGTGCGGCGCGATGGATGCTGAAACAAGTTCAGCATGACGGATGAGGAGGACGGAGAGGAGGGGTCACCCAATTTCCGTCACCCCGGGCTTGACCCGGGGTCCCGCTGTGTTCCGGCGCCGCAAAGGAAGCGGGATCCCGGATCAAGTCCGGGATGACGAAAGAGGGGCTTGGCGCCTCTCACTTCGTGCCTTCGTGTGAAAATTCTCCTTGAGCTTCGCTCGCGCGGCACGGCAAGGGAGAGCAGCGAGAGACCAAAGGGAGACACATGGCCAAGCCGCTCAAAGGCATTCGCGTGCTCGACATGGGCACCTTCATCACCGGCCCGGCCGCGGCGATGCTGCTGGCGGACCTGGGAGCCGAGGTGATCAAGGTCGAGCAGCCGGGCACCGGCGACCCGTTCCGCGCCTTCGACGGCGACCTCTATTCGCCGCACTTCCAGACCTACAACCGCAACAAGAAGTCGGTCGAACTCAACACCAAGAACGAAGCCGACCTGGCGAAGTTCGACGCGCTGGTGAAGACGGCGGACGTGTTCATCCAGAACTTCCGCCCCGGGGTCGCCCAACGGCTGAAGGTGGACGCGGCGCGGCTGCAGGCGCTCAATCCGCGGCTGGTCTATGCCGACATTTCGGGTTTCGGGCAGGACGGGCCGCACAAGGACCGGCCGGCGTTCGACACCGTCGCCCAGGCCAGCGCGGGTTTCTTGCGCCTGCTGATCAACCCCGACCATCCGCGCGTGGTCGGCCCGGCGATCGCCGACGCGGTGACCGGGTTCTATGCCGCCATGGGCGTGCTCGCCGCGCTCTACGAACGCGAGAAGACCGGCAAGGGCCGCCACGTCGAGACTTCGATGTTCGAGGCGATGTGCCACTTCAACCTCGACGACTTCACCCATTACCTGGCGGTCGACCAGATCATGGGGCCGTATTCGCGCCCGCACGTCTCGCAGTCTTATGTCTTCGAATGCGCCGACGGCGGCTGGATCGCGCTGCACATGTCGAGCCCGCCGAAGTTCTGGGAGAACCTCGCAGTAGCGATGGGCGTGCCCGACATGCTCGAACGCGAGGAATTCGCCACCCGCCCGGCGCGCATCAGGAACTACGAGAAGGTCCTCGCCTTCCTCGCGCCGATCTTCAAGACGCAGTCGCGCCAGCATTGGGACGACCGCCTGACCGAGCTGGAAGTGCCGCACTCGGCGATCCTCAACTCGAAGGAAGTGCTCGAAGGCCCGCTCGGCCAGCACCACCAGATCATGGCCGAAGCCGAGAGCCCGCGTGGCAAATTCCGCACGATCCGCTCACCCCTGCACTTCGACGGCGAGATCGAGCGCCAGATCACCGCGCCGCCCGAACTCGGGGCGGACAACAAGGAGTACCTGGACGGCGGCGGCTGAGGCCGCCCTATCCTACTTCGTCACCCTCAACTTGTTTCAGGGTCCATCGGGCCGCAAACGTGGAGGCCGAAGGGAAAGCGCCGCGTGTCGGTCGCCCCGTGCGAAAGCACCGGTCTGTTTCGAGAAATGGATGCTGAAACAAGTTCAGCATGACGAGAGTGATTGAAGGGTTGCCCATGCCGCCCTCGCGAATGAATTGCCACGAGCGGCGGCTTTGATAGACTATGTCCAAATCGCGCCGGCCGGGACTCGGCTACGCCAAGGGAGAGAGACGATGACCGCCAAGCTGCCCAGCCGCCTGCACCACACGGCCTATGTCACCAAGGACCTGGAAGCGACGCGCCATTTCTACGAGGACGTGCTTGGCTTGCCGCTGATCGCCACCTGGTGCGAAAAGGACTTCCTGTTCGGCAAGGACCGCACCTACTGCCACTGCTTCTTCGGCATCGGCGACGGGGGCGCGCTGGCGTTCTTCCAGTTCGCCGACAAGGAAGACGAAGAGCTGTTCGTGCCCGACATGCCGGCGACGCCGTTCGTTCACCTGGCGCTGAAGGTAGACGAGGCCACGCAGAAGGAAATCGAAGCGCGGATCGAGCAGGCCGGGCTGGAGCCGCCGCAGACTTACGTGCTGGAGCATGGCTATTGCCGCTCGGTCTACGCGGTCGATCCCAACGGCATGACGGTCGAGTTCACCTGCGACGATCCGCGCGCCGCGGCCGGCGACGCCGAGCGACAGGCCAACGCCCATGCCGAACTCAAGCGCTGGCTCGGCGGCGACCACACCAGCAACAACACCTTCCGTCACGCCGAAGCGGCGGAGTAAACACCCTTCTGCCCAACCAGCGCTCGTCATTGCGAGCGTAGCGAAGCAATCCAGGGCGGTGCGGGCCGCCACTGGATTGCCGCGGGACCTGCGGTCCCTCGCAATGACGAACCGAGAGGATAATCAATGCCGCAGCTTCCGCTCCTGCCGACCTCGCTGGTCGGCTCGTACGCCCAGCCCGACTGGCTGATCGACCGCGCCGCGCTCGCCGGCCGCTTCCCGCCGCGCACGCGGATGAAGGAGCTGTGGCGCGTGCCCGAGCAGTACCTGGAGCAGGCCTGGGACGACGCGACGGTCTACGCCATTGCCGAGCAGGAGCGCGCCGGGCTCGATATCATCACCGACGGCGAGATGCGGCGCGAGAGCTACTCGAACCGCTTCGCCACCGCGCTCGACGGGGTCGACCTGCACGACCACGGCACCGCGCTCGACCGCAGCGGCGAGCCGGTGCCGGTGCCGCGCGTGGTCGGCCCGATCAGGCGCCGCCACGCGGTGCAGGTACGCGACGTGCAGTTCCTGCGCGAACACGCCAGTCCGGACAAGGCGATCAAGATCACCGTGCCCGGCCCGTTCACCATGAGCCAGCAGGCGCAGGACGATTACTACGGCGACGGCGAGGCGCTGGCGGTGGCCTATGCCGGCGCGGTCAACGAGGAGATCAAGGACCTGTTCGCCGCCGGCGCCGACGTGGTCCAGCTCGACGAACCGTACATGCAGGCGCGGCCCGACAAGGCGCGGGCGTTCGGGCTGAAGGCGCTGGAGCGCGCGCTCGAAGGCGTGCAGGGCACCACCGCGCTGCACATCTGCTTCGGCTACGCGCACCTGATCCACGAGCGGCCCGAGGGCTACAGCTTCCTGCCGGAGCTCGGATCGAGCGCCGTGCAGCAGATCTCGATCGAAACTGCGCAATCGAACCTCGACACCGGGGTGCTCGAAACGCTGCCGGGCAAGACAATCATCCTCGGCGTGCTCGACCTTTCGACCCATGCGGTCGAGGAGCCCGAGACGGTGGCTTCCCGCATTCGCAAGGCGCTGCCGCATGTCGATGCGAGCCGGATCATCGTCGCGCCAGACTGCGGCCTGAAATACCTCCCGCGCGACGTCGCCTTCGGCAAGATGAAGGCGATGGCCGATGGGGCGAGGATCGTCCGCGCCGAGCTCGGCTGATGGCATTCAAGACCACGCATACCGGCAGCCTGCCGCGGCCGGACTACCTGCTCGAGCTGATGTTCGCCCGCGAAGGCGGCGAGCAGGTGGGCGAGGGCAAGCTCGCCGCCGCGATCGAAAGCGCCACCGCTTACGTGGTCGAACGGCAGAAGCAGGCGGGCGTCTCGGTGATCAACGACGGGGAGATGTCGAAGCCCAGCTACGCCACCTACATCAAGCACCGCCTCTCGGGCTTCGGCGGCGAGGCCGGTCAGTACGAGTTCGCCGACCTCGAGGAATTCCCCGGCGCCAAGGCCCAGGTGTTCGGCAACAAGGGCCGCTCGAAGCGGAGCGCGCCGGCGTGCACCGCGCCGATCGAGGTGATCGACATGGACGCCCCGCGCGAGGATGCCGAGCGGCTCCAGCGTCTGGCGGGCGGGCACGAGACCTTCCTGTCGGCCGCCAGCCCCGGCGTGACCGCGCTGTTCTTCCCCAATCGCTACTACCCCGACGACGAGGCCTACGTCTTCGCCCTCGCCGAAGGGCTACGCCATGAGTACGAGACGATCGCCGCCGCCGGGATCACACTCCAGGTCGATTGCCCGGACCTGGCGATGGGCCGCCACGTGCAGTTCACCCACCTCAGCCTCGAGGATTTCCGCAAGCGCATCGGCATGAACGTCGCCGCGCTCAACCATGCGCTACGCAACATTCCCGCCGAGCAGCTCAGGATGCACTTGTGCTGGGGCAACTACCCGGGCCCGCACCACTGCGACGTCGCGCTCGGCGAGATCGCCGATATCGTCTGGAGCGCCAAGCCGCAGACCGTGCTGCTCGAAGGCGCCAACCCGCGCCATGCGCACGAGTTCGCTTTCTTCGAGGAAAATCCGCTCCCCGAGGGCAAGGTACTGTGCCCCGGCGTGATCGAGCCGCAGAGCCCGTACATTGAGCATCCCGTGCTGATCGCCCAGCGCATCGGCCGCTACGCCGACCTGCTCGGCCGCGAGCGGGTGATGGCGGGGGTCGACTGCGGCTTTTCGGTCCACGCCGGCAGCAACAGCCTCGATCCCGAGATCGTCTGGGCCAAGCTCGCCGCGCTTTCGCAAGGGGCGGAGATAGCGAGCCAGCGCTATTTCTAACCGCCCGGAATTGTGGCAAGATAGACGCATCATCCCGTTGGATTCTTTTGGGAGAGGGATCGTGCGGAACTTCGTTCTGGTCACTGCCGCAGTGGCGGCACTTGTTTCGGCCCCTGCCTCGGCGGGCGAGATCGCCTGTCCGACGAAGGTCACGCCCGAGCTCGTCACCTCGCTCGGCGATCCGGTCGCCTGGCTGGCCTCGGGGCAGACGGTCCACGCTCCGGCGGGCCTTACGATGGTCGGGCAACCGGTCAGCTACGTGCTGGCAGTGCATGCATCTGGCGCCGCCGACGCGCCGATCACCGAACTCGGCTATCGGCTTCAGGGCGTCCGCCGGCCTTATGGCGCCCGCTATCCGGTGGATATTCGCAAGGCGTTCGACAAGGGGTTCGAAGGCTCGGCCTGCGGCACCGCCAATAACACCTCGTGCGTCGTCGATTACAAGGCGAACGCTGCCGGCGAACTGTCAGGCGCGGAGCTTAGCGAAGGCGATATCACCATGCCGAAGGACGCGCATGGTGATGGGCTGGCCCCGGTCAAGGCCGATTACAACCTCGACGGCGCGGATCCGGTGTTCCTCGTCTGCCACTACAAGGCGCCCTAGCCCGGTCTGGCAAGCGCGCGCTCGACCCGCTAGGCCAGCGCGGCGCGGGCGTGGCGGAATGGTAGACGCCGGGGACTTAAAATCCCCTGAGCTTTGCTCGTGTGGGTTCGAGTCCCACCGCCCGCACCAGCTTTCACTAGACTAAACTGTCCTGAGGGACGGCTTCGCGTGAAAACTCCCGCGCTGCGATGGTCTAGCCGGCCGCTCCTGCAAACGTGTCCGCGCCGACCGCCCGGTAAAGCTCCACCAGGTTCTCCAGCGACGCCGCGGTCACGGCGGCTTCCTGGCGGCGCGCAGCATAGAGGCTGCGTTGGGCGTCGAGGCTGGCGAGGAAGTTTTCGATCCCCTCGCGATAGCGCGCATCGGTCAGGCGTGCGGTGTCGGCGGCGGCGGCGGTGTTGGCGCGCGCGGCGGCGAGCCGGTCGCCGATCGTGCCGCGCACCGCGAGCACGTCGGCGACCTCGCGAAAGGCCGTCTGGATCGCCTTCTCATAGGTCGCCAGCGCGGCGTCACGCTGCGCCTCGCTGACGGCCACGTTCGCACGGCGCCCGCCGGCGTCGAAAATCGTGTAGGCGGCGCCGGCGCCGGCTGTGGCGGTGAACGCGCCCCCTGTGAACAGCGCTCCGAGGGCATCGCTCGCAAGGCCGAGCAGGCCGGTCAGCGAGATTCGTGGGAACAGCTCGGCGCGGGCGACGCCGATGTCGCCATTGGCCGCCTTGAGCAAGTGCTCCGCCCGCTCCACGTCGGGACGTAGCAGCAGCACCTCGGAGCTGGTTCCAGGCGCGAGCGCCGTGAACTGGCCGTCGATCTCGGCCAGGCCGCCGGGCAGCAGGCTCGGATCGACATCGGTCCCCGCAAGCAGGCGTATCAGATTCCCGTCCTGCGCCAGCGCAGTCTTCTGCTCGGCGAGGTCGCCCTGCGCCGTGTAGAGCACTTGCTCGGCCTGGCTCAGGTCCGTGCGAGGGGCGATCCCGCCCTTGAGGCGCAGACGGGTGAGCTGAACCGCCCTGGCGGCATTCGATGCGGTATCCTGTGCGATCGCCAACAGGTCGCGATCCTCGGCGTAGGTCAACCACGCCTCGGTCAAATCGGCGACGAGGCCGATGCGCACCGTGCGTGTATCGGCTTCGCTCGCCAGGGCTTGCTCGCGCTGTGCGGCCGTGGCGTTGGCCAGCCGTCCGAACAGGTCGAGCTCGAAGGACGAGACACCGCCTTGCAGGGCGTAACTCGTGCCTTCCCCGCGGCGATAGGTGGCCGAGGCATTCGCATCGACTTGGGGAAACTGCGCCGAGCGCGTTACCCGCACTTGCGCCCGCGCGGCGGCGAGGTTGGCGGCGGCAACACGCAAGTCGCGATTCTCGGCCAGCGCCTGGGCGATCAGCGTCTGCAGGCGCGGGTCGCGGAACAAATCGCGGAAGGAGACCGTCGGCAGCGCGCCTGCGGCCAGTGCCGGATAGGCTTCGCCCTGGGGGAACGCCGGCGGGACCGGTGCGACGGGCCGCTCGTAAGCGGGCGCGAGCGAGCAGCCGGCCAGCGCCAGCGCCGCGAGCGCGGCGACGCGCCGCATCATGCCGCCTGCTCGCCGTCGCGCGTCAGGCGCCGATGGACGGCCTTCAGCGCGTCGCGCGTGCTGCGGCGGACGAGCACGAAGAACAGCGGGATGTAGAAGATCGCCAGCAACGTGGCTGTCAGCATCCCGCCGATCACCGAGGTGCCGATAGCGATGCGGCTGTTGGCGCCCGGCCCGCTCGCCAGCGCCAGCGGCAGCACGCCGAAGATGAACGCGAAGCTGGTCATCAGTATCGGCCGCAGGCGGATGCGCGCCGCGCGGATTGCCGCCTCGATCACGCGCGCTCCCTTCTTCTCTTCCTGCTCGGCGAACTCGATCATCAGGATCGAGTTCTTGGCGGTCAGGCCCATCGTGGTGAGCAGGCCGATCTGCAGGAACACGTCGTTCTCGAGCCCGCGCAGTGTCACCGCGAACACCGCGCCGACGAGCCCGAGCGGGATCACCAGGATCACCGCCACCGGGATCGACCAGCTTTCGTAGAGCGCCGCGAGGCACAGGAACACGACCAGCAGCGACAGCGAGTACAACAGCGGGGCGCGGCCCGACGAGAGGCGCTCCTCGAACGAAGAGCCCGACCAGGCGACGCTGGTACCGGGGATTTGCGCGGCCAGCTTCTCCATTTCCTGCATCGCCTGACCCGAGCTGACCCCGGGCGCCGCCTGCCCTGAAAACGAGAAGGCCGGAAAGCCGCCGAAGCGGCTGCTGGTCGCCGGGGTGGTCGCCCAGCCGATGTCCGAGAAGGCGGAGAAGGGCGCCATCTCGCCGCTCCGGGTGCGCACATACCATTGCGACAGGTCTTCCGGTCGCGCGCGGTACTGGGCGTCGCCCTGGACATACACCCGCTTCACGCGGCCCTTGTCGATGAAGTCGTTGACGTAGCGTCCGCCCCAGGCTGCCGACAGCGTCGAGTTCACGTCGCCGGTGGTGAGGCCGTAGGCGCTCAGGCGCTGGGTATCGATATCGACCTTGAGCGTCGGCGCGTCGGGCAGGTCGCCGAGGCGCACCTGCGCCAGCTTCGGATCGGCGTTGGCCGTCGCCAGCAGCCGGTCACGCGCCGCGGTGAAGGCGTCTCGGCTCATTCCGCTGGTGTTCTGCAATTGCATGCTGAAGCCGGCGGTGTCGCCCAGGCCGCGGACGGCGCCGGGGACCAGCGTGAAGACCTGAGCGTCGCGCAGGCCGCGAAATGCCGCCGTCGCCCGCTGGGCGATCGCGTCGGCGGTGTTTTCCTTGCCCGGCCGCTCGTCCCACGGCCTCAGGTTGACGAAGCCCTGCCCGGTGTTCTGCCCCGAAGCAGCCCCGCCCCCGCCGCCGGCGACCAGGAACACGGTGCCGGCGTTCTTCTTCTCGTTCTGCATCAGGTATTTCTCGACCGCGTCGCGCACCTCCAGCGTGCGCGTCTGCGTGGCGCCGGCGGGAAGGCGCCATTGCACCGACACGCGGCCCTGGTCCTCGGTCGGCAGGAAGCCGCCGGGCAGGCGAGCGAACAGCACGATAAGCAGCAGCACGACCAGGCCGTAAATGGCCAGGAACAGCCACTTGCGGTCGACCACCTTGCTGACGTTGTCGGAGTAGCGTTGGACGAGGCTGTCGAACGACCGGTTGAACCAGGCGCGTGCGCGCTCGACCCGGGCCCAGCCGCCCGGAAAGCGCCGCTCCCAATAGCTGGGCGGAGGCTCCACCCCATGCGCAACGCGCGCCTTCATCACCGTCGAGGTGATCGCCGGGCTGAGGATCAGCGCGACCAGCACCGACAAGGTCATCGCCGAGATCATCGTCAGCGAGAACTGGCGATAGATCACGCCCGTGGAGCCGCCGAAGAACGCCATCGGCAGGAACACCGCGATCAGCACCAGGGCGATCGCGATCAGCGCGACTTGTAGCTCGCGCATCGAGATGATCGTCGCGTCGCGCGAACTCATGCCCGGGTTCTCATGCATCAGCCGCTCGACGTTCTCGACCACCACGATCGCGTCGTCGACCAGCAGGCCGATGGCGAGGACCAGCCCGAACAGCGTCAGCGTGTTGATCGTGTAGCCGAAGATGTAGAACACCCCGAAGGTACCGAGCAGCACCACCGGGACCGCCACCGCCGGGACCAGCAGCGCGCGCCAGTTCTGCAGGAACACGAACATGACGATGACCACGAGCACGATCGCTTCGAGCAGCGACTTCTCGACGTCATGCACCGACAGGCGGATGAAGTCGCTGGCGTCGTTGGCATATGCATAGGCCAGGCCGTCGGGCATGCTCCGGGCGAGCTGGGCCATCTTGGCCTTGACCGCGTCGGACACCCTCAGCGCATCGGCACCCGGCGAGAGCGAGATCTGCATGCCCGCCCCGGGGTGGCCGTTCATCCGGAGGATGATGTTGTAGCTCTCGGCGCCAACCTCGACGCGCGCGACGTCGCGGATGTGCACGCTCGAACCATCTGTCAGCGTCTTGAGGACGATATTGCCGAACTGCTCGGGCGTTTGCAGCTTCGACTGCGCGGTGACGGTGGCGTTGAGCAGCTGCCCCGGCGGTGCAGGCAGGCCGCCGACGTCCCCCGCAGCGACCTCGGCGTTCTGGCTCTGGATCGCCGACACGACATCGCTCGGCATAAGCGCAGTGGCCGCTAGGCGTTGCGGGTTCAGCCAGATGCGCATCGCATGCGGCGAGCCGAACACGTTGACGTCGCCGACGCCATCGACGCGGGACAGCGGGTCCTGGATGTTCGAGGCGAGATAATCCGACACGTCCTGGTAATTGCGGGTGTCGGTGGTGTCGTAGACCGCCACCAGGAGCAGGGCATCCGCGTTGGACTTCCTCACCCGCACGCCCTGGGCCTGCACTTCGGCGGGCAAGCGTGAGATCGCCCCCTGGATCGCGTTCTGCACCTGCACCTGGGCGATGTCGGGATCGGTGCCCTTGGCGAAAGTGGCGCTGATATTCGCCTGGCCGCGCGAGCTCGACTGCGAGCTGAAATACAGGAGGCCGTCGAGGCCGGTCAGCTGTTGTTCGAGAATCTGCGTGACGCTGTTCTCGATCGTCTGTGCCGAGGCGCCGGGGTAGCTGGCCGAAATGTTGACGTTCACCGGCGCGATATCGGGGTATTGCTCGATCGGCAGCGACAGCAGCGCGCCGATCCCGCCGAGCATGACCACGATCGCCAGCACCCAGGCGAAGATCGGGCGGTCGATGAAGATCCGCGACATGGCCTAGCCCGGCCGCTTGCCCGGGAAGTTGCCGCCGCCGCGCTGCGCTCCGACTCGTTGGGGCGCGTCCTGCGGCACCGGCCGGACCTTGTCGCCCTGCTTGAGGTTGGCGAGGCCTTGCGTGATGACCTTGTCGCCGGCCTTGAGCCCGGAGGTCACGATCCAATTCGTACCGTAAGTGCGATCGGCGGTGACCTTGCGCCGCGCCGCCTTGCTGCCTGGGCCGACGATGTAGACGAACGCCGAGCCATCGAAGTCGCGCTGGATCGCCGGTTGCGGGATGAGGAACGCGCCCGGCTGAACCGCCTGGTCGAACACCGCCTTCACGAAGGTGCCCGGCAGCAACAATCCCTGGGGGTTCGGGAAGCTGGCGCGCAAGGTCACCGTCCCGGTGTTCTGGTCGACCGAGATTTCCGAGAACTGGACGTGGCCGACGAAGCCGTAATCAGTGCCATCCTCGAGCTTGAGACGCACGCTCGTGCTGCCCGGGGCCACATCGCCGCGCTGCAGCGCCTGGCGCAGCGCAGTGAGATCGGCCGCCGATTGCTGCATGTCGACGTAGATCGGATCGAGCTTCTGGATCACCGCAAGCGGATCGGTCTGGTTGGCGCTAACCAGCGCGCCGACGGTGAACAGCGAACGGCCGATGCGCCCCGTGATCGGGGCAGGCACCGTCGTATGCCTAAGATTGATGCGCGCCGTGTCGAGCGCGGCGGCGTTCTGCGCCACCCCGGCGCGCGCCACGCGGGCTTGCGCCGCCGCATCGGTGTAGTCCTGCTGGGCGACGGCCTCCATTTCGGCCAGTGGCTTGTAGCGATTGGCCCGCGCGACCGCGGCATCGGCGCTGGCCCGGGCGCTGGCGAGGTTCGCCTGCGCCTGGTTGGCGGCCGCGCGGTAGAGGCTCGGATCGATCTGATAGAGCGGCTTCCCGGCGCGCACGAAGGCCCCTTCGGCGAACAGCCGCCGCTGGATCAAGCCGGTGACCTGCGGCCGGACCTCGCTGGTCTCGTAAGCGACGATCCGTCCGCCGAGAGTGACCGACAGCGGGACCGCGCTCATCCGCGCGACGAAGTATCCTACCTGGGCCGGCGGGCGCTTCCGGCCGGCGTCATCGCCAGCCGAACAGGCGGCGAGCAGCGACAGGGCCACGAGGAGTCCACCACGGCGGATGACCGACGGCCAGCTTACCATTCGCGTGAATACCTCAGGCAGCGGGGAACCCACGCGCTTTCCGTGAATGGCGGCGGCTGCGCAAGGGCGCGCTTCGCCGGTGCGACAATTTTTGACAAATTCGGCACGTGAGGCTGGCGCACCCGACAGGATTCGAACCTGTGACCTCTGCCTTCGGAGGGCAGCGCTCTATCCAGCTGAGCTACGGGTGCGGGCGGCGAGCGCCTAGCAATCTTGCGCGGCGTCGCCAAGGCAAAAGCACCCGGTTCGCGCGAGTCAGGCCGAGCGCGACTCGGAACGAGTCAACTTATTGCTTGCCCTGCACCTGGGCCTGCGCCGTTCGTGGGCCGGCATCGCCGAACTGCTTGAGGATCTGCCCCCCGGCCTTGGTGATCGTGACGTCGAAGCCGCCCTTGCGGCCGTCACGCAGGGGGTAATAGGTCAGATCGACCTGGTCGCCCGGCACGATCGAGCGCTTCGACCAGCCGAAGCGCACGAGGTGGTTGGGGCTCATCCCTTCGAACGCCCATTTCGTGCCGCTGGCGTCGTGCACGTATAGGTATGTGTGCGGGTTCGTCCATTCCCAGCGGTCAACCGTGACGTGCTTCATCGGCAATTCCTTGCCCCATTCGAACATCGCCGTCGAATGGTGGGCCAACACCGGCACCGCCGTGGCAAACAGCGCGCCCGCCGCAATGGCAGCGCCGGCGATCGCCTTGGGGCCTGGAATCCTCTTGGTCATGCAACCCTCCATGGACCAACGTGCCTGAACCGGGAATTGATCTCGACCCATATTGTGACAATCAAATCGGACATAATCAACCCGCTGCTTGACTCGACCGCCCCTGTCGCCGCACTTTGCGACAAAATCAAAAAGGTCTTGGCGGAGAGAGGGAATGAAGGGTCTTTGGAACATCTCGCGGGCGCTCGCGGGCGCCGCGGCCCTGGCTATGGTTGCCCCGGCGCTGGGGCAGGGCGGACCGCCGGCGACGGGCGCGGCAGCCAAGCCCGACGTGACCAAGCCGATGGTCGGAGTGAAGCGCGCCACGGAATACACCGCGCTTGCCAAGCTGCCCGACCTGACCGGCACATGGTACCCGGATTGGGCAGCGTTGTTCGGCGCCCGGGGCGCTCAGCCGCAGCTCACTCCGCCCGCGAAGGCCAAACTCGACGCTTACAACGCCAGGTACAAGGAGAGCGGCCCGCCGCTCTATGCCCAGGCGCATTGCCTGCCGCCGGGCCTGCCCGGGATCATGACCCAGCCATACCCGATCGACATCAGCTACCAGCCTGGCCGGGTCACGATCTACACCGAAGCTTACGAGCAGGCGCGGTGGATCTACACCGACGGCCGCCCGCTGCCCGACGACCCGGACCCGTTCTTCAACGGCAACTCGGTCGGCCACTGGGACGGTGACGTGCTGGTCGTGGAGTCGGTCGGATTCAGCCCCGAGACGTTCATCGCCCCGGGCCTGGAGCACAGCGACAAGATGAAGATCGTCGAGCGCATATACCTCGTCAATCCGAAGCTGCTGATCGACGAACTCACCATAACCGACCCCGAGGTGCTGGCCGCGCCTTACGTGATGCGCATCCCGTTCAAGCCCGACACCGTGCCGCTGCGCGAATACGTCTGCGCCGAGAACAACCGCCTTACGTCCGACGATCAGAAGGGCGCGAACATCGACCTCAAGCTCAATGGCGAAGACGATCCTTTCGCCCAGGACAAGGGCCAGTAAGCCTGTCTCCCGGGTGCGCCGCTAACCAATTGGCAAGCGCGTGCCAGCTAGTCCGGCTGGATGGACGCAATTCCGCCGCCGATAATTCCGGGCTCGCCCCCCGTCATGGCTTTCGGTCACGGGGGGAGCAGCGCTTCGGGCCACAAGTGGGTGGCGCTGCACGAGGCCGCCAGAATGGTTGCCACAGTGGCGGGAATCGACCCGGAGCCGGCGCAGAGGGAAATCCGCGACTTTCCCACGAGGATCCGTAAGGCCGCCTCGTGGCGGCGCGACCTCGCCGAGCGTGGCATCGAAGACATCGCAGCGGCCGTGGAACCGGGCCTCGCCGCCCTGTGCAGCGCGGAAGCCCGCGGCGCCGACCCGCGCCCCGCCGCCCAGGCGCTGTGGGGCGAATTCGTCGAGGCGCGTTCCGCCGTGCTGGCGCTGTTGCCGCCGGCCGGTCCGCAAGGTCCGTTGCTCGGCGGCTGAACTTCGCCGCTTGACGTAGTTCCCGGTCTGTTCCAACGAAGGGCATGGCCGATCAATCCGCTCTCGCCGCCGCAAACGAGTCGTTCGCGTCCCGTGCGCATGCGGTGGCCCGGGGCATCTGCCGGCTCTTCGCGCGCAACGACATCTGGCTGCTGGCGGAAATGCCGCTGCGCAACGGGCGCCGCGCCGACCTGATGGGGATCGATCCCAAGGGCCATGTCGTGATCGTCGAGATCAAGACCGCGCGGGGCGATCTGCTCGGCGACGGCAAGTGGCCGGACTACCTCGATTTCTGCGACCGCTTCTACTGGGGCCTGCCGCCCGATCTCGACCGCGCCTGCTTGGAAGGGTCCGATTTCCGGCCGGATTGCTGCGGCGTAATCGTCGCCGACGAGTACGACGCCGAGATCGTCCGCCCAGCGCCGAGCCACCCGCTCGCCGCGGCCCGCCGCAAGGCGGAGACCGAGCGCCTCGCCCGCGCTGCGCTGCGCCGGCTGGTGACAGGCGCCGACCCGGAGTGCGGGGGCTGGGGCCGCCCCGCGGGCTAGCACGCCCCGAGGCCGATTGACGTCGCGCCGCCGCGGCGTTGCGCGCGAATGGAGGCAATGACGTCACCCGTCAGTCCGCCGGCCCCTTTTGCAAACGCATTTAACGGTTAATTTACCACGCAAGGCGACAAGGGCGCCGTGACTGACAACCGGGGGCATGCCCAATGGACACGCTGAGGGGCAATTTCGACGCGCTGGAGGATTCGCACGGGCACGAGCCTGGCGAAGACGATATCGGCCGCGAAGCGCCGCCGCTGTCGATCGGTCAGGACGAGCGCCGCATGCAGGTGCGCGCCTACAATCACTGGGCGAGCCTGCTGGAGGACCGCAATTTCCCCTCGGTCGACGGCTTCGAGCCCGACAGCCTTCCCGATTTCGGCCCCTATTCGGTCCTGCTCGATTTCACCCGCGGGATCGAGAACCCCGGCATTGCTTACCTCGGCGGCCTGCTCGCCCAGGAATGCGATATTTCGGTCACCGATCTGCAAACACTCGCCGACGTGCCCAGCCGCTCGCTGCTCAGCCGCATTACCGATCACTACATGCAGATCCTCGCCAACCAGGCGCCGATCGGGTTCGAGGCCGAGTTCGTCAACCAGCGCGGCGCGACGATTCTTTATCGCGGCATCCTGTTGCCGTTCTCGACCGACGACGAGACGATCGATTTCATCTACGGCGTGATCAACTGGAAGGAACTGGCCGACCAGCGCACTTCGGATGAGCTGCTGCTGCAGGTCGACCAGTCGCTCGAGGCGAAGCCGGAGAGCTCGCCGAAGCGCCTCGAGGAACCTCCGCTGACCGACTGGGCCGATGGTCCGGGTGCGGCGGTCGCGAACGATGTCGACGACGAGCCGCTCGAGCTATCCGCCGAGAATTTCGCCGAGCCCGAAATGGCCGAGGAGAACCCCGCTCCAATCGAGTTCACCGAAGGGTTGCCGGCCTTCTCCGGCCGGGCCGAGGATTATCTCAACGACGAGGACTTGGAAGAGGAAGCCGAGGACGGCGAGGAGGAGGACGAGGACGACTTGCCGCGGCCGAAGTTCGGCTCGCTGATGTCGATCGGCGGCGGCCGCGTGGCCACGACCGACCTCGACGACGGCGACGATGTCGCTCTCACTCATTTTGAACCCGCCAGCAACGACGACACGGGCGCCGGCGACACTCCCGACTTCGAATACGCCGACGACGCCGTGATGGCGCTCGACGGCTACGATGTGGCCGTCCCGCCGGTAGCGGCGCTGACCAGCTTCGAGTCGGCCGAGAACGAAATCGTCCCGGCTGGTGGCGAAATCGCCTTCGGTTCGCTCGACCCTGCAGACATGGAACTCGGCGACTGGCTCGCGGCCGCCCGCGAGATGGCCGTGCAGGCACACAACAGCGAGGACCGGACGCGCAACGCGCTTTATGAGGCCATCGGTCGAGCCTACGACTTCTCGCTTGCCGCTAGCGAGAACCCGGCGGATTTCGACGAGCTGGTGGCCGATTCCGGCCTCACCGTGCAGGACCGCGCGCCGATGACCCCGGTGGTCAAGCTCGTGTTTGGCGCCGACTACGACAAGACCCGCCTGACCGAATACGCCGCGGCGCTCAGCCACGCGCATAGGCTCGAGCTACCGCGCGGCAGTCTCACCGATTACCTGCGTGGGGCCGAAGGCGGCCTCAAGGGCGTGGTCAAGGCCGAGCGCCAGCTGCGCCGCGCCGAAAGCGGCAAGACCGACCCGGCGGCGGATTCGCGCGAAGCCCTGGTGGCGAAGCTGCGCGACATGCCGGCTGTCTCGCTCGCCGACATCGCCTCGTACGGAAGTGAGTTCGCCCTGGTAATGATCCGCCGCAGCGAAACCGGCGACCTGGTCATCCTGGGCGAGGTGCCGGAAGACGCCGCGCTGGTCGAGAAGGCCGCCAAGAAGCTGGTCGGCTGACCGTCCGAGACGCTGGGCAAGCCATCGGCGGCGGTGTAGCGCCGCCGCCATGAAAGCAATCGTGATGGGTCCGGTCGCGGCGGCGCCTTCAGGCGCGGTTCAGCACCCGTGGGCCTAATCGGCCGACCGATGCGTTTCTTCGCCCGCACGCTCGCATTTCTCGCGGCGCTCGCCCTTGGCGCGCAGCCGATCGCCGCGCAGGACGCCGGCATCCTGCGCGACGCCGAGACCGAGAGACTGCTCAAGGACCTCGTCAACCCGCTGGTCATCGCCGCGGGGATGCCGAAGGACGCGGTCGACGTCGTCATCGTCAACGATCCCACGCTCAACGCGTTTACCGCCGGCGGGCAGCGCATCTACATCAATTCCGGCCTGATCAACGCCGCCGACAATGCCAACCAGGTTCAGGGCGTGCTGGCGCACGAACTGGGCCATATCGTCGGCGGCCATTCGATCGCCATCGGGCAGGAAGTCGGCAAGGCGACCAAGATCTCGATCCTCTCCCTCCTGCTCGGAGTCGCTGCCGCAGCGGCCGGGGCCGGCGACGCGGCGATGGGCGCAATGGCGCTTGGCCAGCAGGTCGCCTACAGCTCACTGCTGACTTACACGCGGGGGCAAGAAGCCACCGCCGACGCCGCCGGGGCGAGTTATCTGTCGAAAGCCGGCATCTCTGGCCGAGGCAGCCTGGAATTCTTCGGCAAGATCCAGAACTACGAATTCCGCTACGGCTATCCGCACGACGAGGATGCGGCCTACGCCAGCACCCACCCGCTTTCGGGCGACCGGATCGCCACATTGCGCGAGGATTATCAGAAAGATCCCGCATGGAACGCCAAGACCGACCCCAGGCTCGAGCAGCGCTTCCAGCGGGTCAAGGCCAAGCTCTACGGCTATCTCGCCAAGCCGGCCGACACCTTGCGCCATTACCCCGAATACATGACCGGCGAACCGGCGAGGTATGCGCGCGTTTATGCCTATCACAAGGACGCCGAGCTGGCCGACGCGGTGCGCGAGGCCGACGCGCTGCTCGCGATAGAGCCCAACGATCCCTATTTCCTCGAGGTCAAGGGGCAGGTCCTGCTCGAATCCGGCAGGCCGGCCGAAGCGCTCGCGCCGCTCCGCCGGGCGACCGAGCTTACCGGCAACGACCCGCTCATTGCCAGCACCTTCGGTCACGCGCTGGTCGCAACCGAGGACAAGGCGCATCTGGACGAAGCCGAAACCGTGCTGCGCGCCGCCGTCGGGCGCGATCGGGAGAACCCGTTCGCCTGGTACGAGCTCGGCATGGTCTACGGCGCCCGAGGCGACATCCCTCGCGCGCAGCTCGCCAGCGCCGAGCAGCAGATCATGAGCGACAGCCCGGCCGAGGCGCTGCGCAGCGCCAACGCGGCTCAGGCAAGCCTGCCGAAGGGTTCGCCCGACTGGATACGCGCGCAGGACATCTCGATGGAAGCGCGCGCGCAGCTTGAACGCGACAAGCACCACAAGTAAGCCGCTAATCATGCGCGCGTTGCTGACCATCGTGCTCGCCGTTCTCGGCGGCTTCGCCGGGGCCGCCGCGTGGGATTTCTCGGGCCTGGGCGGCCACGCCACGCGCGACTATCTTTATGCTCATCCGGAAGTGCTGCCGGAGGTGATGAACCGCTACCAGTTGCAGCAGCGTCAGGCCCAGCTCGCCCCGGTTCGCGAGCAATTGCAGACGCCGTTCCCCGGTGCGGTGCTCGGCAATCCCGACGGCAAGGTCACTCTGGTCGAGTTCAGCGACTATGCCTGCACATATTGCCGCCAGAGCGTGGCCGACGTGCAGCAATTGATCGCCGCCAACCCGGATTTGCGGGTGGTCGTTCGCGAATATCCGATCCTGCGGCCCGAAAGCGTGGACGCCGCCCGTATGGGGCTCGCCGCTGCGCAGCAGGGCAAGTTCGCCGCGTTCCACGACGCGATGTACGCTCTCGGCCCGCCGAGCAAGCAATCCATCCGGGGCGCAGCCACCCAAGCCGGGGTCGATCTTGCCGCCGCCGACAGGGCGATCGCAGCGGGCGTGTTCGATTCGTTCCTCAAGACCAACATCTCGCTTGCGGGCCGCATCGGCATCGACGGCACGCCGGGATGGGTTATTGGCGACCGCGTGATCGGCGGCGCGGTCGGGGCCGCCGCGCTCGGTGATGCGATAGCGGAGGCGCGACGATCCTGAAGTCGCTGGCCTCGCTCTTCCGGCCGCGGCCGGAAGCCGATCCGGTCGCCCAACCCCCCGCGGCCCCGGGCGGCAGCATCGCCATTCTGCCCTTCCGCCCGACCCCGTTTTTCGCTGACAAGAACCGCGCGTTCTGGAACCTGCAGTTCATCGGCTGGGGCGGCTCGATGCTGATGCGCTCGGTGACCAACATCGCCAACGGCAAGCCGCCCTCGTTCCTGGTGCTGACCCTGATCGCCACGATCACGGGGTTTTCGATCAGCCTGTTGCTGTCTGTCGCCTACGGCCGGCTGATCAAACAGCGGCCGTTGATCACCTGGGGCGCGACCGCGCTGGCGCTGGCCGTGGCCGTGGCCGTCGGCGCCTTCATCGAGGGCTGGACGATCTGGCTGTGGCAAGGCGGCGGCGAGGGGAACTTCGCCAGCCTGGTGTTGGGCGTCTTCTACATCGAGATGACTCTGCTCGGCGCCTGGTCGGCGCTCTATTACGCGATAAACTACTACCTCCAGGTGGAGCAGCAGGCCGACCGGCTCGAGCGGCTCGAGGCGCAGGCAACCAGCGCGCAGCTCGCCATGTTGCGCTATCAGCTCAATCCGCACTTCCTGTTCAACACGCTGAACTCGATCAGCACGCTGGTGCTGCTCAAGCAGACCGAGCCGGCCAATGCCATGCTCACCCGCTTGTCCGGATTCCTGCGCCACACGCTGGTCACCCAGCCGGGCGGCAAGGTGACCGTGGCCCAGGAAGTCGAGACCCTGAAGCTGTACCTGGACATCGAGCGAATGCGCTTCGAGGAGCGGCTGCGTACCGTGTTCAGCATCGACCCGGCGGCCGCCGACGCGGTGATCCCCTCGTTCCTGCTTCAGCCGCTGGTCGAGAATGCGATCAAGTACGCGGTCTCGCCGCAAGAAGAGGGCGCGCGGATCAGCCTTTCGGCGCAACTCGTCGGCAATAGGCTTCGGCTGACCGTATCCGACACCGGCCCGGGATTGCGCGCCAAGGCGCAGCGGGCAACGCTGCCGGCCGCAATGGCTGGCGCTGGCAATACGGTTTCGACAGGCGTCGGCTTGGCCAATATTCGCGATCGCCTGGCGCAAGCTTACGGCGATGACCATCTGTTTGACATCCGCACGCCGCCGGAGGGCGGTTTCACGGTGGTGATCGAACTTCCTCATGAGCGGGAAACCGCGCCCGAGGCGGCTCGAGAGGCATCCGAGAAACCCTCTGCCCCGCCAACCGTTACAACCGCGCCCGCTGCGCGGTCCATGGGACTTGATGCATGACCATACGCACCATCATCGTCGATGACGAGAAATTGGCTATTCAGGGGCTGCAACTGCGGCTCGACAAGTTCCCGGACGTCGAGGTGATCGACACTTGCGCCAACGGGCGCGAGGCGATTCGCAAGATCAAGACAGAAAAGCCCGACCTCGTGTTCCTCGATATCCAGATGCCGGGCTTTGACGGCTTTTCGGTGGTCAAGGGCGTGATGGAGATCGAACCGCCGCTGTTCGTGTTCGTCACGGCCTACGAGGAGCACGCGATCCGCGCGTTCGAGGCCAACGCAGTCAATTACCTGATGAAGCCGGTCGATGAGGACAAGCTCGCCGACACGATCGATCGGGTGCGTTCGCGCATCGCGGAGAAGAAATCGGCAGAGGAAGCCGAGAAGCTCAAGGACGTGCTCGCCGAAGTCGCGCCCGAGGCGATGGACCAGATGCCGACGGATGAGGAGAGCGTGGGCCGCTACGAAAAACTCATCAACGTCAAGGACCGGGGGCAGATCTTCCGTGTCGACGTGGAATCGATCGAGCACATCGAGGCCGCCGGCGATTACATGTGCATCTACACCGGCGACAACTCACTAATACTGCGTGAGACAATGAAGGATCTCGAACGCCGGCTCGACCCGCGGGTATTCCAGCGCGTGCACCGCTCGACCATCGTCAACCTCGACCAGGTCCGCCAGGTTAAGCCGCACACCAACGGCGAATGCTTCCTGGTGCTCGATTCGGGCGCCGAGGTGAAAGTGTCGCGCAGCTACCGTGACGTGGTGGCTCGGTTCGTTCACTGACGTCGTCCCGGGCTTGACCCGGGACCGCTGGCCTCTAGGTCGGACGCCAGCGATCCCGGCATTCGCCGGGATGACGAGGAAATCATGAGCGAGTTCACCCTCCCCGGTTTCGACCTCGACCGGTTCGTCCGCGCCACGCTTGATGAGGATCTCGGCGTCGGCCTTTCCGGCGGTGGGCATGATGTCACGGCGGAAAGCGTGATCCCTCCCGACGCGCGGTTTGCCGGCGTGATGGACAGCCGCGATGCGATCGTCGTCGCCGGCCTGCCGATCGCCGCGGCGTTTTTCCGCGCACTCGACCCGACTATGGATATCGAATTGCTCGCCGAAGAAGGCGCCCGGGTGCCTGCCGGCACCGACCTGATGCGTCTTTCTGGTCACGCCCGCGCGATGCTAACCGCCGAGCGCAGCGCGCTCAACGTGGTGCAGCACCTTTCGGGCATCGCCACGCTCACCCGCAGCTACGTAGCGGCGATGGGCCAAGCCGGCTGCGTGCTGCTGGACACCCGAAAGACCCTGCCAGGTCTGCGCGTGCTCGAAAAGTACGCCACGCGCATGGGCGGGGCGGAGAACCATCGCATGGGCTTGTGGGACGCGGCGATGATCAAGGACAACCACGTGGCCGTGACCGGAAGCGTCGGCCAGGCCATCGGCAGCGCGCGAGCGGCGGGCATCGAGCGGGTCATCTGCGAGGTCGACCGTCTCGAGCAGATCGAGCCTGCGATCGCCGCCGGCGCGACCCACCTGCTGCTCGACAACATGACCCCGCCGACGTTGCGCGAAGCGGTGGCGCTTGTCGCCCACCGCGTGCCCACCGAAGCCTCGGGCGGGGTGACACTGGAGACCATCGGCGAGATTGCCCGGACAGGGGTCGATTTCGTCTCGGTTGGGCGATTGACCCAAAGCGCGCCGGCGGCCGATATCGGGCTCGATTTCGCGTCCGCCTAGGCGACATTGCCAACGCCTGTGCCTTGCGGCACAACCGCGCGGCACAGGGAGGGCATGACATGAGACCTGAATCCATCCGCCGCTTCGACATGTTTTACCTCGGCTCGCTGGCGCTGTCGGTCGTCGATTTCTTCCTCGAGCGTGACGCCGTGGTGGCGCAGGCCGAAGCTCAGTCGCGGGCGGCAAACGTGTCGCTGGGCAGCGGTTTCGTAACCGGCGCGTTCGTGTTCTGGACGGCGCTGCTGCTGCTTCTCTGGTTCCTCGCCTCGCGCAAGCGTTCGGGGGCGGCGAAATGGATCATCGTCCTGCTTGCGGTCATCGGCCTGTGGGGCGTTCCCGGCCTGGTCACGGGCGCGTTCACCGCCGCCAGGATCGTTTCGCTGCTTTCGTTCGTCCTCACCTGGATCGCGATCTATTTCCTGTTCCGCCCCGACGCGAAGGCGTGGTTTGCCGGGTCTTCGACGGCGGAACCGGAGCCGGCGGCCCCCAGGGACTGACGAGGGGTCAGCGCCTGCGCGCGAAGAACTCGCGCAACAGCGCCGCCGCCTCGCCCTCGCCGATGCCCGAATAGACCTCGGGCCGGTGCAGGCACTGCGCCTGATCGAACACTCGCGCGCCGTGCTCGACTCCGCCCCCCTTGGAGTCCACCGCGCCGTAGTAGAGCCGGGCGATGCGGGCATGGGCGATCGCCCCGGCACACATCGCGCATGGCTCGAGCGTGACCCACAGGTCGCACCCTTCGAGCCGTTCGTTGCCAAGCGCCTCGGCGGCGGCGCGGATCGCCAGTATCTCTGCGTGCGCGGTGGGATCGTGAAGCGCGCGCGGCCGGTTATACCCTTCGCCGACCACTTCACCGCCCCGGGTAACCACCGCGCCGATCGGTACTTCGCCCTCGCTTTCGCCGATCCGGGCGAGTTCGAGCGCGCGGGCCATCGGGGGCGGTAGCGGCCAGGTGGTCATGCCGCCCGCGCTACTCGCGCGGTCGCAACCCCGCAATGCCGCGCGAATGCTTGACCGAATCCCCCTTCGCCGCTATGCGCGCCGCTTTCCCGGACACCATCCGATTCACGAACGAGAACAACCATGTCGCGCATCTGCGAATTGACCGGCAAGGGCCGCCAGGTCGGCCACAATGTGAGCCACGCCAACAACAAGACCAAGCGGGTCTTCCTGCCCAACCTGCAGAACGTCACGCTGATGAGCGAGAAGCTCGACAAGAGCTTCAAGTTCCGCGTGTCGACGCACGGCTTGCGCTCGGTCGAACACAACGGCGGGCTCGACAACTGGCTGCTCAAGACCTCCGACGACAAGCTCAGCCCGCAGGCGCTGAAGGTCAAGCGCGAGCTCAAGAAGGCCGCCGCGGCGGCTTAAGGCTGCTTAGCCGCCTCCACGCTCGGCGGCATCTGCCGGTGCAGCTGCACCAGCAGCGTTCGCTGGCACCTGAATTGGTTATCGTCGGCAGTCGGCCACAGGGTTGCGCAGCACTCGGGTGCGATGCCGCGCCTTCGTAATTGTCGTGCGGCAGCGGATCGGCGAGGGCAGCCACCTTTTGCCAAGCCGCGCCAGCCACTATCCGCTTCGGAGCGGCCACAACCGGCACGATCCTGAAGAACGGCGGGAACGGCGGACCGGGGATCCCCCAGTCGAACCACCGCAGGCCCGTCTTCGGGTCGGAAGTCGCGGCCTCGATGTCGCCTGCGCCTTCCTGGTCGGGCGTCCGATCCACTCGGATTGCGGGTTTGGAACGGTGGCGAGCGCGGCGATTCGGAAGCGCATCGGGGCTCCGGTTGGCCAAAAATCGGTACTTGGCCGCGGAATTCTCCGCTGGGCTGCCGATCACATGCGGACGCCCAAGGCTCGCCCCTACGGCAAAAAGAAAAGGGGCGGCCCAGCGGACCGCCCCCTCGTTTGCCGGTAAGGCTTTGCTTAGAAGTCGACCTTCGCGCCGACGCGGAAGTAGCGACCGATGAACAGCCGGTCCGACCATGCCGGGTTGAAGCCATAGAGGCCGTAAGCCGCATTGGGCTCGTAGGCCGGCTTGCCGTCGAGGATATTCAGGATGTCCGTGTAGAACGTGAAGTGATCCCCAACCTTGACTTCGGCGTGACCATCGAGGTTGAACACCGACTTGGCGCGGCATTGCACCGGATCGCCGTTGTCCCAGCCGAGGATCTGGCCGGCATCGACGCTGCCCTGGCAGTCGCCGTAGATGCCGCCGGAGTCGGTCGCGACCTCGGAGTATCCGCTCGTGTAGTAGGCGGTCAGGCTGATGTTGCCGCGGCCGTCGAAGTCGAGCGTGTTCTGCCAAGTCGCACGCCACTTCGGAGCACCCGAGCACGACGTGATGTTGCACGAACCGAGCGACGCGTCGTAGCGCTGGACAGTGCCATCCTCGAGGACCTGCTGCAGGCGCAGCAGCAGCGAGGCGTTGGCGGTCGAGTTCCACGTGGCGAAGCCGAGCGGGACCCTGGTGCTGGCCGTGAAGTCGATGCCCTTGGCCAGGAACTGGTCGGCGTTCTTGTACGAACCCTGGACGAAGCCGAGCAGCGGCAACGCTCCCGGGTTCTGCGGATCGGCAACGCCCTGAACCACGGTGATGCCGGGCAGGTTCACCACGCCGTTGTTGGCGTAGTACAGCGCGACGGCATCGCCGCCCGACACCGGGATGATCACGTTGTTGATCTTAGTGCGCCAGTAGTCGACCGTGAACGTGATGTTCCGGGTCGGCTGCAGCACCGCGCCGAACGTGTACGAGGTCGCCTTTTCCGGCTTGAGGTCGGGGTTGCCCTGCGACGTCAGGCCATAGTTATAGCCGCCAGAGTAGTACGCCGGATTGCTCGCGTGCGCGGCGCAGAACGCAGCATAAGTTGGGTTCGGTACGGGCGGATTGCCGGTCGTGCAGGTGATGTTGCTGCTCACGTAACCCGTGGTCGGCAGCGCAAACGATTCCGAGAAGCTCGGGATACGGAAGCCCTTCGAATAGGTTCCGCGCAGCTTGATCTGCTCGATCGGGCGAAGCTCGGCCTCGAATTTCGGCGAGAAGTTGCTCTGACCGGTCGAATAGCTGTTGTACAGGCCTTCGGCCTTGACCTTCAGGATGTCGAGGATCGGAGCCGTGATTTCATAGCCGGCCGACCAGACATGGCGCTTACCTTCCACGCCCACTGCGTTGATGCCGTAATAGCGGTCGTCCGGGTTCGCCTCGTCCGGCGGGTTCGCGCTCGGATTGACGATCTGCTCGAAGCGATAGCCGCCGATCACCGCGGCGTTGAGCGCGCCGCCCGGCAACATGAACAGGTCCTTGTTCAGTGAAAGCTGAGCCTGGAAGAGCCGCGAATAGGAGTGGTTGTGGTTCGTCGGGAACACACCCTGGGTCATCGCCTCTGTGTTCTGGCTCTGATCGACGAAGTTGTACGTCCCCTGGGCGATCGCCCTTTCGAGGCCGCTCAGCAAGATATAGCCGTTGTTCGTCGTGTTGAGTTCGACCGACGAGAAGGTGCTCGCAAAGTCGACGTTCCAGCCGTCACCGAAGGTGCCATTGATCCCGCCGGTAAGGCGATAGGTCTTGGTGTCGGTGTTGGTCTGGCGGCTGACCTGCGGAAGCGCAAGCAGACGCGCCACGTTGCCCTGCGCCGCGAACGGGTTGTTCGGGTTCAGCGTGCCATTGGCAGCATTACAGCCGGTGGCGACGAGCGAGTTCGCCGTCAGCGCCGTGGTGACGAGGCTGGCGGTGCCCTGCGGGCAAACATAGACCGGCAGGAAGATTGCGCTGACGGTCCGGGTGGTGCCGCCGGCGGCGGTCGAACTAGTGAAGCCCTGCGGACCCGCGTTGTTGCCGTGGGTCGTGGTGTTGTAGTAGTTGGCCATCACGTAAGCTTCGCCAAAGCTTCCGATCCGGGCCGTGGCACGCAGATTGGCGCCCTTGCGCTCGATGTTCGAGTTGTAGGCGCGATACTCGTTGACGAGGTCTTCCTGGCAGACCGTTGCCGGCGTGCTTCCCGCAACGGGAGCCCCGTTAACTGCGAGAGTCGCGTCGCGTTCGGCCTGAGTGATCGTGTGTGCAGTGAGCCCTTGGCAGCCGGCCGCCGGGTTAAGCAGTTGGTACGGAGTGCCGGTCGCGGTGAAAGCAGGACTATAGGAACGAACGAACGGGACGCGCGTCGAAGCGAACCCGCCAAAGCTGTTGTCGGCCTGGATGCCGTTGCGGATGCCGTTGAACAGGCAGCCCTGGTCGGCCGTGCCGCAGATCTGGCTCTGGTCGGCGGTGTTGAAGGGATAGCCGCGCTCGCGAAGGAGCAGCGGATCGCTCTTCTGGTATTCGCCGTTGACGTAGACGTTGAAGCCTTGCTCGTCGAGATCGCCGTAGCCGGCGGTGACGCTGAGGCGGCGCTCGCCCGCGTCGCCGCGCTGCGAGATGCCACCCGACCCGTTGACGTGAACGCCCTGGACCTCACGCTTGGTGATCACGTTGACCACGCCCGCGATCGCGTCGGAACCGTAAGTCGCCGAGGCGCCGTCGAGCAGCACGTCGACGCGGTCGACGATCGAGCCCGGAATGGTGTTGATGTCGACGAAGTTGCGGTAGCCGTCATCGCCCAGCGGATAAGGCGCGCTGCGCAGGCCGTTGAACAGCGTCAGGGTGTACGCGTCGTTCAGGCCGCGCAGCGACGGGGCGCTGGCGCCGGTCGCGAAGCCGAACGAGGACCAGCTCGGCGGGGCGGTGCCGGAGCCGTTGGCAGTGAGGAGCTGCAACGCGTCGGTGACGGTGGTGATGCCGCGGTTGTTCAGGTCTTCAGCGGTGACCGAAACGACCGGCGAGGCGGTGGCGGCCGCCGGGTTGCGCACGATCGACCCGGTCACGACGATGGTGTTGTCATTCGTGGTGGTCGCCGTCGCGGCCGGCTGATCGGCCGGAGCCGGAGCGGCGTCCTGGGCGAAAGCCTGCCCACTGTACAGCGCCAGGCCAAGCACCATCGGCGCCGCGCCGGCCTTGAGCCCGCTGAGATAGATGTTTTTCACGTTCCAGTCCCTTTTTCCCGAGGCCGCCGCCGGAACTGCGACGAAGCCTTGCCATTTCCCGGCGGGTGCCCTGAAGCCCCCTCATGCGGCAGACGCACGAGTCCCCATCGGGAAAGATGGCGTGCATTGGCGGAAAAGGCGGCGGCGGGTAAAGCGCTTGTGCACCGCTCCGCAAACATAGGTTTTCATCTGTAACCAATTTGCCACACAGTGGCGGGGGTCGACCAACGGCCCCCGTAAGTCGATGAAATGCAGCGGTTCGGCAACAATGTTTCAATCGAAACCGGCCGTTCGTTGCTAAATTGCTACGCGGTGGCTGGTCGGGGAATTAAGCTTTCGCGTCGGCTGCGCCTCAGCCCATCGCGCCGGCAAAAAGCGAGGGGTCCAGCCGGGCCCCGCGCCACGTCAGGCTCCAGTGCAGATGCGGCCCGGTGGCTCGACCGGTCATGCCCACGGTGGCGATGACCTGACCCTGGCGCACCGCGTCGCCGACTTTCACCTTGAGCGTGTCGCAATGCAGAAAGGCACTGTTGAGCCCGGCTCCGTGATCGACGATCAGCAAGTGCCCTTCGAGCGAGAACGGCTGCTCGGCGGCGAGCACGACGACGCCGTCGGCGGGCGCGACGATCGGCGCGCCGGCACCGGGGGCAATGTCGATCCCCGAATGGTAGGCGCCGGCCTCGCCGCCCTTGTAGATTCGCTGCGAGCCGAACTTGCCCGAGATGCGGCCCCTGGCGGGCCAGATGAACGCCTGCTTCCAGCCCTCGCTCGGCGACGAGACCGCCCGCGCGGCGGCGATTTGCGCCAGCTCGGGCTTGCGGATGGCGAGGAATTCCTCGTCGGTCTTGCCCTGGGTGCGGGCGACGTCGACACGCTCGATATCCCACGCGCGCGGCGTGACAGACAGGGCCCTCTGCAACAGACGGCCGTCCCGCAGTTGCGCGACCAGCGTCGCCGAGGGGCCGGCGTCACGATCGAACGCGGCGAAGAAGCGCCCCTCGCGGTCGAGCACGAGCGGTTTGTCGTCGAGACGGGCGGCGACCGTGCCGGAGGGTGCCTGGCCGCGAATCCATCCGCCCTGGGTCAGCTCGCCTGCATAGGTGAAAGTGCCCTGCCCCGGCGGCAAGGGACCGGGACTTCGCGGAGGAGCGGCGGCCGGGGCAACGCAGCTGCCGAGCGTCGCCAGCCCGATCGCCGCGAGCCGCCAGCGCCTCATGCGCCGCCGGTCAGCCGCCGGGTGGCAATCTCCGCGCTGGCGTAGGCCTCCTGCCGCTCGGCCGACCAGTAGCGCAGTTCCTCGAGCGGGATCGGCTCACCGGTGACGGCGCACAGTACGTAGTGCCCGGGGCGGATCACGCGGAAGCCGTTGGGGCCGTAAAGCAGGGTGGCGACGCGGTCGCCCGAGTTCATCAGCATGAGCGAACCCCTACCAAGCGAGGCCGGTCAAAGCAATTTCGGCTGCTCGCCCGGCGGCGCGGGCGCGGCGGGGCGTTTCTTCGGCGCGGCGCCCGGCACGACGGCCAGTTCGCCGTCGCGGAAGCGCAGCGTGAGCGCCGGTTCCTTGCCCGCCGCGGCCGCCGTCGTAAGCGTGCGGCCGCCGGCGTTGGTCACCCGGGCATAGCCGCGCTGCAGAACCGAATCGGGATCGATCGAGCGCATGACCCGCTCGAGCGCGGCAAGCCGCTGCCCGGCGCTGCGCAGGTTGGCCTGCAGCAGCGGAGCCGAGAGGCGGTGACGGTCGTCCTGCAGGGCATGCCGCGCGATCGTCGCCCGGTCGGCCAGGCCGCGGCGCAGGCGATCGGCCATCTCGTCCAGCTTCTGCGCCTTCTGTGCGACGAGCGTTTCGGGCCGGGGGATCCGCAGCAACCGCGCCTCCAGCCGCTCGCGCCCGAGCGTCAGCGGGCGATGGGCGCATTTGCCGAGGCGCAAGCGGTATTCGTCGAGCGTGGCCGCCAGTTCGCGTAGTACGGGGACGGCGATCTCGGCGGCGGCGGTCGGCGTCGGCGCGCGGCGATCGGCGGCATGATCGGCGAGCGTGGTGTCGGTCTCGTGCCCGACCGCGCTGATCACCGGGATCGGCGAGCCAGCGATCGCGCGGACGACGATCTCCTCGTTGAAGCTCCACAAGTCCTCGATCGAGCCGCCGCCGCGGGCGACGATCAGCAGGTCCGGGCGCGGGATGGCGCCATCCACGGCAAGTTCGGCGAAACCGCCGAGTGCCGCTGCGACTTGCTCCGCTGCTCCTTTGCCCTGGACCAGCACGGGCCAGACCAGCACGCGGCTGGGGAAGCGATCGGCGAGGCGATGAAGGATGTCGCGGATCACCGCGCCCGTGGGCGAGGTCACCACTCCGATGACCATCGGGATGAAGGGCAACGCCCGTTTGCGCCCGGGGGCGAACAGCCCCTCGGCCTCGAGCCGCCGCCGCGTCTTCTCGAGCAGCGCCAGCAGCGCGCCCTCGCCGGCGATTTCCATCCGCTCGATGACGATCTGGTACTTCGAGCGACCGGGGTACGTGGTCAGCTTGCCCGAGGCCACGACCTCGATCCCGTCATCCGGCACGAAGCCGAGCGATTGCACCCCGCCGCGCCACATCACCCCGTCGATCACCGCGCCTTCGTCTTTGAGGCAGCAGTAGAGGTGGCCCGAGGCCGCACGCTTCACGCCCGAGAGCTCGCCGCGCAGCTTGACGTAGCCGAAGCGGTCCTCGACCGTGCGCTTGAGCAGGTTGGAAATCTCGGTGATGGTCAGCGGCGCGGCGTTGTCCCCAGGCGCCCCCTTGGCTACCAGCCCGCCATCGCTGCCGTAGGAATCGTCGATTGGAGCATCTCCGGGCATGAATATCCTCTTGCTGGGGTCGGGCGGGCGCGAACATGCGCTGGCGTGGAAGCTGGCGCAATCCCGCTTCATCGCCGACGCGGGCGGAACGCTCTACGCCGGCCCTGGTAATCCCGGGATCGGAGAATACGCCCAGCTGGTCGACATCGATATCGCGGATCACTCGGCGGTGGCCGATTTCTGCGCCGCGAGCGGAGTCGATTTCGTTGTCGTGGGGCCAGAGGCGCCGCTTGTCGAAGGTCTGGCGGACTCGCTGCGCGAGCAGGGCATAGCGGTGTTCGGCCCGTCGAAGGCGGCCGCGCAGCTCGAGGGCAGCAAGGGCTTCACCAAGGATTTGTGCGAGCGCGCGGGAATCCCGACGGCGGGCTACGTCCGCACGGCCAAGCTGGACGAAGCGAAGGTCGCGCTTGGCCGCTTCGAACCGCCCTACGTGCTCAAGGCCGACGGACTCGCCGCCGGCAAAGGGGTGGTCATCGCCGAGACCCGCGCCGAGGCTGAGGCTGCGCTCGACGATATGTTCGGCGGCGCGTTCGGAGCGGCCGGCGCCGAGGTGGTCATCGAGGAATTCATGGAGGGCGAGGAGGCCAGCTACTTCGCCATTACCGACGGGGCGACGATCGTTCCATTCGGAGGCGCGCAGGACCACAAGCGCGTCGGCGAGGGCGACACCGGCCCGAACACCGGCGGCATGGGCGCTTACAGCCCGGCGCCGATCCTGACCCCGCAGGTTCGCGGCGAGGCGATCCAGCGCATCATCGGCCCGACCGTGCGCGCGCTGGCCGATGCCGGGACGCCGTATGTCGGGGTGCTTTACGCGGGGCTGATGCTGACCCCCGAGGGCCCCAAGCTGGTCGAGTACAACTGCCGCTTCGGCGATCCCGAATGCCAGGTGCTGATGATGCGGCTCGAGAGCGATCTTGGCGAATACCTCTACGCCTGCGCCACCAACAGTCTCTCCGCCCTGCCGCCGCCGAAGTTCTCCGACGACACCGCCCTGACGGTGGTGATGGCCGCCAACGGTTACCCGGGCACCCCAGAGAAGGGCGGCGCGATCGGCGGCATCGAAGGGGCCGAGGCGACCGGCGCCAAAGTCTTCCACGCCGGCACCGCGAGCAAGGATGGCAAGCTGATCGCCAATGGTGGGCGCGTGCTCAACGTCACCGCGCGGGCGAAGGACATCGCCGAGGCGCAGCGCATGGCCTATGCCGCAGTCGACGCGAT